>Ga0247721_100115_pt1 | contig 36730 bp, 38 predicted proteins | sample MSEWel2017_08_16_FD_189089 | JGI IMG/M metagenome (GOLD analysis project Ga0247721, IMG submission 189089) | Subsurface sediment microbial communities from gas well in West Virginia, United States - MSEEL Well Study Marcellus 3H_2017_08_16 | ecosystem: Environmental > Terrestrial > Deep...
GAAGGCGGTAAGAAATATGTGCATTATGATAGTGAAAAATGCCTTGGGACTTCCTGCCATCGATGTGTTGCAATTTGTCCGGTGGATGCAATTCATTACATAGACATTGATATCAAAACAATCTGATGTCTCTTTTTTTTGAGCCGGTGCGTGTGTGGCGCACCTTTTCCTATTTATAAGTTCTTTTGTGCCAAGAGTAACACATCCAACATTAAATTGAGTATATTTTGAATATCAATTTATAATGCGGTGATAATTTCAGATATCTCAGGCTGAACAAAATAATGTTCTGTCTGCTTCTTGCAGATAGGAGTTCTTTTTTGAAGTAAACATTAATGATTCTCTCTATGGATTCACATTTCTAATAAAAGATTTATATATGAAAACCTTTTTTTGGTTATCGCATTAACCTCACTGGGAGATGACAGGGTGGAGTCAATATATTTCTTACAGATTGCACTTGCTGTGCTTCTTATGACTATTATAGCTCATCTGCTGAGTATGCGTTTTCGTATGCCTATATTGATCTTCCTTCTGATTGAAGGAATAATCGCAGGTCCTGAAGTTCTTAATATATTGGATCCCATGATTTTAGGTGAAGGCCTCTCAGCAATTGTTGCCCTTTGTGTGTCTGTCATTGTTTTTGAAGGTGGCCTTCACATTGACCTTCATTCTATACGTAGTATCCAAAAAAGTGTACTAAGACTTGTTATATTTGGTATTGTTATAACATTTATACTAGCCACGGCTGCCAGTTACTATATTGCAGGACTACCTTTGAATATTGCTGCCCTTTTTGGTGCACTTGTAACAGCTACCGGTCCAACTGTAATAACTCCACTTGTAAGGAATGTCAATGTTTCCCATAAAGTTAGCAAGATACTTGAACTTGAAGGTGTTCTCAATGATGCTGCAAGTGTCATATTGGCGGCACTTATTTTTGAATTGATTGTCTCACCTCTTTCCGGCTTGGAACTTGTCAGTTTTCTCATACAACGAATAGGAATGGGACTGATTTTAGGGCTGGCCAGTGGCTTTTTGCTGCGAAGTATCCTTGGCAAAATGCTTCTTACTGAACAAACCGTACGGTTCATTACCTTTACAATGGTGATTGCCACCTTTGTGATTGCTGAATCTTTTGCCAATGAATCGGGAATTCTTGCCGTTGCAATATTTGGTATTATGGTAGGTTCATCCAAAGTTCCCTATAAGTCTGCACTAAAAGAGTTCAAGGCTGATCTTGTATTGATGATGTTGTCTTTGATCTTCCTGTTACTTGCAGCATTATTGCGTTTTGATTATATTATACAGATAGGGTTTGTGGGTGTAGCGGTTGTAATGGTTTTGATTTTTGTAGCCAGGCCAATTTCTGTATTTCTTTCTACCAGGGGTACATCTTTTAATCGGAATGAGAAATTATTCGTTTCCTTTGTTGGTCCAAGGGGCGTGGTTCCAGCTTCGATTGCAACCTATTTTGCAGTAAAGTTAAATTCAATGGGGATGGTAGGCGGTGATGCCCTTGTAGGACTTATATTTATTACCATCATCATTACGGTTTTAATGACCGGTTCCCTTGCCAATCGTGTAGCTAAGTTCTTAGGAGTGATTCCAATGGAGATACTTGTTGTAGGTGGCGGTGAGGTTGGACAGATTCTCGCCGAGCGTTTTGAAAAGAGAGGGGAAAATGTAGTGGTTGTAGACCCTTCCGAAGAAAATTGCCAGAAATTGATGAAATCTGATATAAGAGTTGTGCATGGTGATGCGGAAGATATTAATGTCCTTAAGGAAGCAGGAATTGATCATGCTAAATATGTGGTTGCAACTACTGATGAGGACAATACTAATCTTTTGATTTGCCAGATTGCCAAGACCAAATTTAGTTTTGATAAGGACCAGATCGTTGCACGTGTAAATAATATTGAAAATCTTCATGCTTTCTGGGACCTTGAAATAAGAGCAATGAGTCCTGCAATGACAACTGCTCTTGTGCTGGATAATATGGTCGGCCATCCTCATATGTTCTCCATGTGTGAAGTAGAGGAAGGGGCCGCCATCATAGAGGCACATGTAAGTAATCCCAAAGTTGTAGGCAAAGCTATAAGGGAACTTAACTTGCCTGAAAGCAGTCTTCTGCTTATGGTTAGAAGAGGTGAGAAATCCTTTATTGCCAATGGAAGTGTCGTGCTTGAATATGACGATATTGTAACTATAATTGGTGAAGGCGATTCAGCACAGAAGGTTGCAGACCTTTTTGAGCGTTGATTACTTTCAGTCCACTTCAAACATCTATATATACCCAAACGCCATATTCGTCTTTGCCTCTCTAGAATTAAAAACAAGAGGTCAAGGTGATTTTATGGAAGATATTGCAAAGAGTATACAGACCCAATTTAAGGATATGGGAATAGAAGTTCCTCTGGAAGAGATTGAAGAACGGCTAGATAAACTTGTTAACAAGTTCAAAGTTCCTGCCAATGAGGCACGAAAAAATACTGTAAATGTTTTACTTAAGCAGTATAATGTCAACAAGAATGAATTTTTCAACCAATCAAAACCCGCAACAATGTCTAATATTGCGGATGTGAAAGCAGACCAATGGGTAAATGTCGACATTAAAGTACTACAATTATGGGATAATTCAAACAGTTCAATTTCCCAGGTAGGTCTCGTAGGCGACTCTACAGGTCGAATAAAATTTATCAAATGGTCCAGGGATAATCTTCCTGACGTTGAAGAAGGTAAATCATACCGTTTTAGTAATGTGGTTGTTAATGAATGGAATGGTAAGCTGGAATTAACCCTGAATCGTACCAGTTCTATAGAACCGCTTGCAACAGATATTGATGCAGGTTCAACTTCGGCTGGTGCTTCTGAAGAATGTCAGGTATCAGATCTGAATCAGGAAAATATGTGGGCCAACATTGAAGCCAAGGTTGTCCAGTTATGGGACAATTCCAATGAAGCAATATCCCAGGTTGGGATTCTTGGGGATGAATCCGGTACTATCAAATTCATTAAATGGTCTCGTGATGATCTGCCTGATGTAGAAGAAGGCAAATCTTACCTTTTCAGTAACGTGGTTGTCAATGAATGGAATGGTAAGTATGAAGTTACCCTAAACCGTACCAGTAACATTGAGCCTCTGGAAGAAGATATTGATACCTCCTTCCAGCCCCAGGGGTCGGCTGAAGACCGTTTACTTTCAGAATTACGTCAGGAAAATATGTGGGCCAACATTGAAGCCAAGGTTGTCCAATTATGGGACAATTCAAATGATGCAATATCCCAGGTTGGCATTCTTGGGGATGAATCCGGTACTATCAAATTCGTCAAATGGTCTCGTGATGATCTGCCTGATGTCGAAGAAGGAAATGTTTATCGTTTCAATAACATTGTTGTCAATGAGTGGAATGGAAACTATGAGGTAATTCTCAACCGTACTACTACAATTGAACCTCTCTCTGAAGAAATAGAAGTGGGAGCTAATAGTTTCCAGGGTGCAATGATTGATATCCAGGATGGGTCCGGTCTTATTAAGCGCTGTCCTGAATGTAACCGGGCACTTACAAAAGGAGCCTGTATGGAGCACGGTAAGGTTGATGGGAATTATGACCTGCGTATCAAAGCTGTGCTTGATAATGGGGAAACTGTGCAGGATGTTCTTCTGAACAGGGAAATTACCGAAGAATTGACCGGTATCACTCTTGAGGAAGCAATTAATCTTGCAGCAGATGCCCTTGATCAAACGGTAGTGGTAAGTAAAATGCGTGAGGACCTTGTGGGAAAATATTATTGTGTGGAAGGATCGCTTGCTGATCGTTACTTAATAGCAAAATCCATTGAACCATTATCCACTGTTGATATGGAAAAGGTTGATGAGCTTATTGCAGATCTGGAGGTGGCCTGAATGTCTACCTATGTACGTGAAGTAGCAAAAAGAATGTTTGCAAAAGAGTTTAGGAATTCGGATCTCTCATTCAGGGAAGGTGACGATGTTTATTCTCCTCAGTATCTGTTAACACCAACCGGGGCCAGGGTAAATCGCCTTTTTATTGTAGGGACTCTTATCGAGAAGGAAAATATAGGCAATGAAGCGGAATACTGGAGAGGTCGGGTTACAGATCCTACAGGTACCTTCACAATATATGCAGGTCAGTATCAACCGGAAGCAGCACAACTGTTGTCAGAATGTGAAACTCCCGCATTTGTAGCTGTTGCAGGCAAACCCAGTGTTTATGAGACTCCTGATGGGGACACTATTACTTCCATAAGACCTGAATCCATAAGCATAGTTGATGGTAACACACGGGATATGTGGGTTGTTGATACTGCTATTCAGACAATTAACAGATTAAATGATCTGGATGGTTCGGATACATATGTGACTCGTGCTAAAGAACATTACAACACCGATAAGGGAAGTTATTCATCCATGGTACTGGATGCTTTGAAATCCCTGAAAGAACAGATTTGATGTGTGCTTTATGCACACCTTTTTTTGCATAAGTATAATAAATGAGTAAATCTATTTTTATTCGGGTGATATTTGTGAAAACTTATCTGCTGGTGTGGTTTAACAGTGAAGGTGCCAGTCCCTCTGAAGTTAACCGTCGCCTTCTGTCTCTGGGGTTTAAACCAATTCAGGGATATTATGACTATGTCTATGAATGGGGCAATAATGTTCATGTTGAGGATATCCTCCAGTTTGGGGATAAAGTACACCTGAGCCTCAATGGGCTTGGAGTTATATTTAAAATAGAAACGATTGATGGGAAAAAGTAAACGGATTAATTGTCCGCTTTTTCTAGTTCTCTTGAAAATCCGACAAATCCACAGGAATTTCCTTTAATTTCTATAAATCTTGCTTTTACTTCACCGTTTTCAATATTTAGTTCGGCGGCCATAGGGTCTGACATGCGGGGCGATGTCGGAGAGCCGGGACACAATACCAGTACATCTGTTTTTTCCAGGATTGGGCTGTGAATATGGCCGAATATAAGCACATTAACACCCATTTCAAGGGCTTTGTAGCGCAGGGCAGTTGTATCGTTTATTGATAGGGCGGCTTCGTGGACCACGCCGACCCTTATGCCGTCAATGTCAAGTTGCAGGGTTTCGGGAAGAATCTCTTTTAACTCGTATGTATCAGAATTTCCATATACTGATTTGAGTTTCCCTGTATCGTTGAAAGCCTTATAACATTCTAGTGTAGTAAAATCCCCTGCATGTATTACCATGTCATATCTGTCAATCAGGGTTTTCAAATCAGGAGGAAATTCTCCACTTTTGAGATGTGTATCTGAAATAACTAGTATCTTCATGTTTTTACCTTAATGGAGACTCAGGTCTACAAGTTCGTATTCCAGGTTTTCCATTTCAAGTTTACTCATTATAGTCGGGACCTGCTCATCGATTGCAAGCACAAGGGATGAAAGCCCATGGAATGCAGCTTCTACGACCGATTCCTTGGCCCCATACATAACATCGGGTTGACTTCCAATTTTTTTGAGTGCCACGAGCGATTCAACTCCAATCACCGCTATATAGTCCTTTGATTCGGTGAGTTTTTTCAATCGTCCCAAATCTACATTTCTGGACCCCTGTCTTTCGCTGCGGGGAATCTTGCAGACTGTAATACTTGCCGTTTCCAGATCGATCATCCCGGTAAGGTTGGTGACACCTACATCTTCTCCTTCTTCTGCATCAGATACGGTGACACCCCGGGCATCTGCTTCTTCTTTAGTGTCAACATATAGCAGACCGTTTCTCATATGAAGATAGACCTCTTCGCCTTTATCCAGATTTTCATCGGCAATAGCAGTCCAGGTAGATACATGGCTTATGATATCACTCATTACGAATTTGGCATATCTTTTCATGTCAGCAGCATTTTCCAGGACCCATTCTACTCCATTTTTTGTAATTCTGTAACGTACCCTCCCATCAGAATAAATATATCCTTCAGATGTAAGTTCCTTGATATATTCTGAAACTGCCTGGGGGGTTACTCCGACTTTCTCTGCTATTTCTTTCTGTCTGACATTGGGTTGATGGGCGGCAACTTCGATAAGTATCTGGAATTTGGTAATGCCGCTTTTACTCTGGAGAATGTCAATCATTTCTTTTCCTCATTTATTTTCAATCTCTGGCCCATAACCGTTAACCCATTTGCTCTTCTTGCAAGGGATCTTATGTATAATGCACTTCTGTTGAGCTTACGTGTAAGAGCACTCATAGAATGGTTGCCACTTTCTACTTCCTTTTCAAGTTCTCCTATCAGATCTTTTATCTCTTCGTAAGGAGTGAATGTTAAAGTAATTATTTCACTGAGGTCGTCAAAAGAACACTGGAAATTCGCCTGTACTTTTGAATACGATGAGTGATATTCCTTATCCGGTTTTTTTCCAGGTTTGGGCATGCGCCACTGGCTTTCCAGTAACCCGCATTTCTGGAGTATATCGATACTTTCCTCTGTGTCAATTCCCATTTTTTCGTCAAGCTGGCCTTTTGTCATCCACTCTGAACTGAGTGCGTTAAAGACATGTTTATGCTCCTTTGATCTGAATGTTTGTAGGAGGGGTACCATTTCAGATGGGTCGTTTATTATTCGGGTTCTCCTGGGCATCACAAAACCTCATATGTAGGTAATTGATTCGATTTAGAAAAGGTTAATACAGCTATACTAATATGGTCTTAAGATTAATAAATGTGTTGTAGTATTTGTGTTGATACTTATCGCAGTTTTTTCCTTGTACATTTATACCGTTACATTTATTCAATCCTGTTAACAATACTGTTCAGGTATTATGACAGAGGCACTGTATTCTAAAATATTCAGGTTGCTTGATAACCGACAGCTTTCGATCAGTGGCATCACGAGAGACCTCAAATCAGAAGGTATTGATGAGCATCGTTTGATCATGACCGGTTATTTGAGGGCACTGAGAGATCTGAAAAAACTTGATGAAATAGAGGTGCCTCCATCAAAGACCTATAAACTTCCAGATAATGCTGAGAAAGAAGAAGATAATATTTATTCTCTTATAGGTCATCATCTGAAGGATGTTCCTGCATCCAAACGCATCTATGTAGCAATCTATGTATTTTCTTCTCTGTTGGAAAGGCCGGTTTTCAGGGCAGAGTTAAAATCGATGGGTTTTCATGAAAATACGATCATGGATGCAGTGCAAAAGGGCAATCCTATCATAGAAATACCTGAAAAAGACATCAAGATCCTGCGCAATTCTATTACCCGGATATCCATTCCCTCGGTTGACCCTGCTTATGAAATAAGCGGGAAAGATAATGATAATCTCCGGTATGTAGGTATAGTCCTCCTTCCGGTGCTCAAGGCGCTTATGAATCTGGAAGGCCTTGTACCCAAGACTAAACAAACAAAACTGGCAACTTAAAAGAAAGGTAAAAAAGAAAGGTATAATCCCCTTCATTCAATATAAATAGCCGGTCTCATTGGTGCTGCAAAGCGGGCTTTCTTTTCGGGATCATACGTCTCTGCACCTTCCCTGGCTATCTGCACTTCACAACCAATTTCCTTTTCAAAGAAACTTATTGCTTCTTGCAGCGTTTCTTTTTCGTCCAGGTTGAAACCGTATACCATCTCGAATTTCTCTTCTTTCATGGCCTTTATGTCATCAACAACTTTCTTTGCAAACTTGGGTATTTCTTTACCGTAAGGTCTCATTTCGGGATCCTGCATGAGATTCTTTATGAGAATTCCCGGGTTGAGATTTCCCTGTTGCTGGAGTTCAAGAGCCTGCTTAAAAGCTTCTGATTTCCATTGGGAGGCTGTATAGAGGACAAGTTTTTGCGGCTTTATACCGGTGACTTTTATTATTTCCTCAACATCTGAAAAAGTGTTGCTGATCAGCTCTTCGCCGGCTTCGGCATCCCTGTCGATAAGTTGTGGGTCATACTCAGGATATTTTTGCAGGGACACATAACCTTGCGTTTCTTCCATTTCACTCCAGATTTCCTCACATATGTGGGGAGTGAAAGGTGCCATCAGGCGCACCCATGTATCGAGTATATCATACTGGAGGGTCTTTCCTCCTCTTCTCTGATACCATTTCACATCATTAAGAAGCAGGAAGAAAGAATTCTGTAGGGCCTGCCGGGTGCGTATACCTTTAAGGGCCTCGTTTGTTTCACTGATACGCTGCTGCAAGCGGCTCTGTATCCACCTGTCTATCAATTGTTTTTCCCTGTAGGTTCCAGAGGTACATTTGGTATCGATAGTATCTTTTGCAAAATGGTAGAACCTGTCGACCTGTCTCCTGGCGGACTCGATGCCACTGTTCTTCCAGTCTGCATCCTGTGTCTGTTCGGCACTGGACAGGATATACATCCTGGAAATATCCGCACCATAATCTTTCACTGCCTCACTGAGTGTTAGCAGTGGTCCCTTGGACTTACTCATTTTCTGTCCTTCTAGAGATACAAAACCATTGATTGCAATGGCACGAGGCCAGTTCTCTTCTTTGAATATCGCAACATGATGGAAAAGGAAGAACAGGAGGTGGTTGGGTATCAGGTCTTTTCCTGAGGATCTGAGATTGACGGGATACCAGTAATTGAAATCCTTTCGCATGCTTTCAATTACAGAGATATCAATTCCACTTTTTTCTGCTGCATCCTGCACCCTTCCCTTTCCAAGAAGCACATAATCAAAGAGTTCGGGCACCAGTTGCTCGGTCTTAATATCTTCAGAGAGAAACTTTGCAACTATGTAGTAGGACATGTATACCGTGGAATCTCCCAGGGATTCGATCAACCAGTCCTTATCAAAGGGCAGGCGTGTTCCGAGGCCTTTTTTACGGGCGCAGGCTTTGTCTTTAAGCCAGTCAACTTTATTATTGAACTCCACCCTCAGTTCTTCGGGGATTATATCCATATTTTCTATGCAGCGGTATACTTTATCCTTCCATTCCGGATTGGAATAATTGAGGAACCACTGGCCCTTAACCATGTTTACTACACATGGGGTTCCACACCGGCAGACCACAGGTTCACTGAATTCATAGAATATCTCGCCGATTTTCTCATCGATCAAATCCTGTGTAAGAAGATCTTTTATCTTTGAGACCTTCATGCCTGCATATTTCCCGGTATTTTCTTTCAGGGTACCTCCGTGGAATTCCCGCCGATAGACCATTTTTGTTGCAGATTCGGCTTTTGGATCATCCTGGTCCTGTACTCCAAATTCCTCCACCGCTTCAACTGCCGGATACTCTCCGTATTCAGGAACATCGATAAGGGGTATGAGCTGGATGTTCTGGAGATTTTCTGTAATACCGTATTCTGAAAGGTCTCTATCATAAAGGTCCTTCAGGGCCAGATAATCATAAGGTGCATGTGCGGGCACACTCATAACAACTCCGCTTCCGTTCCCTCCCCTGACAAAAGATGCCGGAAGGGTGATGACTTCCGAGTCTGTCAATGGGTTTTTGGCCTTTATTCCGATGATGTCCAGGCCACTTATTTTCCCTATGAGTTCGACTCTACGATCTGTGTAGGTAAGTTTGTTGTATGCTTCTTCACTTACAATCCAGGTCTCTTCATACTCGTCGGTTTTCACTTTCGCCTTGACATATTCCACATCAGGGTTTATCCAGAGGTTGGTGACCCCGAATGTGGTTTCCGGCCGCAGGGTAGCACAGGGTAATACCATGCCATCGTAGGTGAATTTGATCAGGGTATAATCCACGATAGTGGCTTCTTCTCCCCTGAGGATGTCATGGTCTTCCACAGGATTGTCATCATTGGGGCACCATTTGACAGGGTGTGAACCTTTTACAATCAGTCCCTTTTCGTAAAGCAGATTGTATTGCCATTCGATGAATTTTTTATATGTTTCATCGGTCGTGGTGAACTTTCTTCTCCAATCAATGGAATATCCAATGGATCGCATGGCTTTTTCTGCTTCCACACTGAAATATTCCACGATTTTTTCCGGAGAATCAAGTCCTTCAAGGATATTCTTCGGAATGCCATGGAACTTAGAATAGACTTCCATCGTCTGGGGTTCCCTGTTGGCGATTAGTTCAGCAAGTCCTACAATGGGCGTACCGGTTACGTGGAATCCCATCGGGTAGAGTACATTGTATCCCTGCATCCTCTTGTGCCTTGCAATAACGTCCCCGATGGTGAATGTCCTGGTATGGCCTGCATGCAGATTCCCATTGAGATATGGGTAGGGAACAGTTATGAAATATTTATTCCGGCTGTCAGGTTCGGCCTCGAAAACTTTGTCCTGAGACCATATATTTTGCCACTTTTTTTCAATGATGGCAGGTTTGTAGTTCTGCTCCATATTCATTTCCCCTCAGTACAGGACCTTTCTGATAGCCTCCATTGTGGCATCAACTACAATGGGTTTTGGTGCAACGGATATTACTTCTTCCGGGTCCTTGAGAAGATGTCCTGTAGTCACGCAGACCACGGATTCATTTGCACCTATTACTCCGGTCTCTACAAGTTTTTTCAGACCGGCAACAGAGGTGGCACTTGCAGGTTCAACGCCGATTCCTTCAAGTTGTGCCAGGTCTATCTGGGCTTCCACCAATTCATCGTCAGTAACACTTTCCGCACCACCATTTGATTCGGAAATTGCTATAAGGGCCTTTCTGGCATTAACCGGATTCCCTATCCGGATTGCTGTTGCGATAGTTTCGGGATTCTTTTCAGGGGTAATATCAGTTTTTCCTTCCCTTACGGCTTTTACTATTGGGCAAGAACCTTCAGTCTGTATTCCCATCATCTGTGGGACTTTATCTGTAATTCCCAGTTTCTTGAATTCTTTGAAGCCTTTATGGATGGCAGTAATGTTGCCTGCATTACCTACCGGAAGTACCAGCCGGTCAGGCATTTGGAAATCCAGCTGGTCTGCGATTTCAAAACCTATTGTTTTCTGTCCTTCCAGCCTGTAGGGATTAATGGAGTTTAAAAGGTAGATCTTTTCCTCATCGCAGAGTTCTCTTACAAGTTCCAGAGCATCATCGAAATTGCCGCGTATGCTAAGCACCTTTGCGCCATGCATCAGGGCCTGCGCAACCTTGCCCAGTGCAACTTTCCCTTCCGGTAACAGTACAACAGCAGGAACTGCCGCTTTTGCACCGTAGATGGAAAGGGCTGCGGAAGTATTACCTGTAGATGCACAGGCAATTGTTTTCATCCCTAATTCCAGGGCTTTGCTGACACCTACGGTCATACCTCTGTCCTTGAAGGAACCGGTAGGATTCATGCCTTCATGTTTGACATATAGTTCCCTGACACCAATCTTTTCGGCTAACCTGTCACATTTATAGAGAGGTGTGCCACCTTCCTGTATTGTTATAGGTTTTCTGTCAACAGGAAGAAGTTTTGCATATTTCCATACAGAAAGTGCAATTCCCTCTAAATCTTCCCTTTTAATATCAATCTGAGAATAATCATAAATTACATCAAGCAAACCGCCGCATTCACAGGTATACAGGACCTCTGTTTTAGGATATTCCTTACCGCATTCGATGCATTTTAAATAGTACATTGGAGTTCTCCTGATAGTTTTAAAGTTTTAATAGGGTGAATCTTATAACCTAATCAATTCCAATATAAATAAAGTACTCGGAAATGGCGCCTGACCCCTTCTATTATGTAATTGTTATTAAATCTGTTGAAAGACCACCGTTATCTTTATTGTAGGGAAGCCCCACCTATCCACCATGTACTGGAAGACTGTTCAGGGTACTCTTTTTGTTGATGACTTGAATGCTTTTTTGCAAAAACTGAATGATATTGCAGATGAACATGATGTTACCATACAGGCAATGGATGCAGGCAAAATAGCAGGTAGGGCCCATATCGAACTTGCAATAAAAAAAGCCAGAAAAGCATTCGATTCCGGCAGCAATGTGGCCCGGGACCTGGGGGTTGAAATTCTCCGGTATGCTTCCGGAAAACGACAGATTGTTGAAGCTTTTTCTATGGGTATGAAGGAAGGGGATATTTCTGTTGTTTTTCTTGTCCTGGGTGAAAAAAATAATGTAGATGCTGTTTTACCTGCACTTGATTCAATGGTCTCCAGGATTGAAGTGGTCGGTTATTCAGTCCAAAAGGAAGAGGCTGTAAGGGCTCATTTCAGAATCGGTTCTGCAGAGACAGATGCAATCGGTGTATCGCGGATACCTGACATCGTGCTGGAGCGAGTGTCACTGGTGGACATCCTGAAATAAGTCCATTGGTAAACTTATTAATAAGTACATACAGATTATTCATCTATATATCTATCAAATGAGAGGATTATTAATGCCACACCCGAAGACTGCAGAGAATATTATGAAAAATGCCGGTCCGATAGAAAGTGCCTTACTCCCCAAACTGATCCATGTCACAGAAGCTGCTGCTATTGCTGCTGCCCATCAGATAGGCAGGGGTGACAAGAATTATGCCGATCAGGTATCGGTGGAAGCAATGCGCAGGATGCTTAATTGCCTGGATATCAGTGGTGTCATCCAGATCGGTGAAGGTGAAAGGGATGAAGCACCAATGCTCTATATTGGTGAAGAAGTCGGTACAGGTAAAGGTGACCTTAAGGTAAATATTGCAGTTGATCCGCTGGAGGGTACCAATCTATGTGCAGACGGTGTACCGGGTTCCATCTCAGTTATGGCCATGTCCGAACCCGATGGTTTGTTCCACGGTCCAGATGTCTATATGGATAAAATCGTGGTAGGTCCACAAGTCGTAAAGTATGAACGCGAACACCCGGGAGAGGAAATTGATCTGGACGCCCCAGCAATTGACAATCTTGAGATAGTGGCCCGTGCTTTAAACCGCAGTGTAGAGGAACTTGTGGTTGTGATTCTGGACCGTGAGCGTCATAAGGATAAAATCGAGGAAATCCGGAAAACCGGTGCCAGGGTAAATCTGGTTTCCGACGGTGATCTTATGCCCGGCGTATCAACGGCTATACGTGGCTCAGGTATCCATGTGGTAATGGGTTCGGGTGGCTCGGGCGAAGCTGTACTTACAGCCTCTGCAATGAAGATCCTGGGTGGTAAGGTGCTTGCACGCCTGGTTTTACCTTCAGTTGCCAATCGCAAACCCGATGATGTAATTGCACGGGAGGTAGAGGAAAAGATGCCCCGGCTTAAAAAGATGGGCATAAACGAAGACAACATGAATGATGTTCTTGACACTGAAAAACTTGTACCCGGTAAAGATGTAATCTTTGCTGCAACTGGTGTGACCTCCGGGCATTTCCTCAAAGGCACCAACCTTTTTGGTTATGGGGACGCAAGGGTACACAGTATATCTATGGGTAGTTCCGGTGTTGTCAAATTTTCAGATTCTGTTTATATACATGATAAGGAAAATACGCCTCTCAGGCTATAATATGGAGATTTTGTTCTGTTAAATATACATATAGCAACCTTTGGCTGTACGGCCAACCAGTCCTCTTCCGAGATCCTTGAGGCTAAAGCGGTGGAGCTGGGCCACAGGCTTGTATCTGAAAGAGAAGCTGATGTGATCATATGCAACACCTGTACAGTCAAGGATACTACAGAGCAGAAGATATTGCACAAGATCAAGGAATGGGGCCTTCAGGGCAGGGAAGTAATTGTTACAGGTTGCATGCCTCAGGTCCAAATGGACGAAATATTAGAAAATAATCCCGAGGTTCATGTCCTGGGCATGAATTCCCTTCTTAAGCTCGGAGTAATTCTCAACCGGGTTCATGAAAGGCTGGGGGGACTTTCACTGAGGCCCATGAGTGTCTTTGATGATTCTCCTGAAGGTTTACTCAATGTACCCCGCAACAGGTCGAGTCCGAATATCCATATCTGCCAGATATCACAGGGTTGCAATAACCGTTGTTCCTATTGTATTGTTACACTTGCCAGGGGTCCCCTTTACTCCTTTGATGCCGATTCAATCGTTACAGACATCGAGCAGGCTGTTTACGAGGGCTGCAGTGAGATCTGGCTAACATCTCAGGACAATGCTCAGTATGGTTTGGATAAAGGAATTAATTTGCCTGCCCTGCTTGAGAGGATTACTGCAATTCCCGGAGATTTCAGGCTACGTGTGGGTATGATGAATCCTGCTTCAACACTTGAAATTCTGGATGACTTGTTAGAGGCTTATTCCAGTGAAAAGATCTACAAAGTTTTGCATCTTCCCATCCAGTCAGCTTCGGACAAAGTGCTTGGCAGGATGAAACGTAAACATACAATGGAACAGGCCAACAGGATAGTCGAAAAGTTCAGGGATACATTTCCTGAAAGTACCCTTTTCACAGATATTATTGTGGGTTTTCCGGGGGAGGATGAAGAGGATTTCGAACTTACACTGGACTGGATTCGAACCTATCGCCCCGATAAGGTAAATATTTCACGTTACACACCCAGACCGCACACTGAAGCATTGCAATTCAGAAATATAGATACACGTATTGTTGTGGAGCGCTCGGGCAAACTCCATCGGCTCTGTAATCAAATCAAACTCGGAAAAAAGGAAGATATGGTAGGAAAAGAAGTTGATGTATTCATCTCACAACAGGCAAAGGTAAAAGGATTGATGTCCCGCACTGCTTCTTATAAACCTGTTGTGATCCCTGAATCAGGTGAATTTAGTCCCGGTCAACGTTGCAGGCTGAAGATAGATGAAGCAACCCCGGGTTACTTTATCGGCCATCCGGTTTAAGATTATCATTTTCACCTGTTTGCATTCTTTTAACGATCTCCCGGTCATAGGATTTCACGATATCACTGCGGGTTATTATTCCTATCAGGGTAATTCTGTCCTTTCGGGAGACAACAGGTAATCTGCCCACATCATGGGCTGCCAGTCTTTTGAGTACGATATCAAGGGATTCATCAGGATACGCAGTAACAACATTTTTACTCATTATTTGGGTGATCGGTTTTTCCAGTTCTCCTTGCTTTACTTTGTCGCGCATATCATGGAGGGTAACAATTCCTGCAAGTTTTCCCTGATTGTCAAGTACAGGAAAACCTGCATGTTTGCTTTTATGCATCAGATTAAGAAGATTGGCAGCTGTGTCTTTTACATTAAGAAATAAAACATCTCTTACCATATTATCCCTTACAGTTAGCGATTCCATCACATTTACCTCGGTACCGGCTCTGATAACGTGTCCTCTTCTCCTGAGCAATTCTGTATATATCGACTCTTCATGAAGGTGAGTTGATATTACATTGCTGATTACACAGGTCAACATAAGGGGCAGGATAAGGCTGTAATCACGGGTCAATTCAAAAAGGATAAGCATGGCAGTCAGGGGTGCATGTACAACTCCCGCAAAAACTGCCCCCATCCCTACAAGGGCATATGCTCCCGCAGGTGCTGTGGACAGAGGAAAAATATAATTCACCAGTTTTCCAAAACCCCCTCCCAGCATGGAACCCGCAAAAAGGGCTGGTACGATCGCTCCCCCTGAACCCCCTGAACCAACAGTGAAGGCAAATGCCACTATTTTCAGGACAAGCAATATCAACAACATTTGCATGGCAAGTTCGTTGTTGAGGGATTGTTTGATGACATCGTAACCGATTCCGAATATCTGGGGATAGAAATAACCGATACATCCGACAACAAGTCCGCCAAGGGCTGGTTTTAAATAGGGTTTTATCGGGAGTTTTTCAAAGGAATCCTGGGTGAGATATGTACACTTTATGAATATTGCAGCCACAATGCCTGCAAGTACACCCATAATAATGTAGAGTACTGGCTCGCGGAACGGGCTCTCCATCCCGTAATAGGAAACCTGTATGGGCTGGATTCCAAAAATGATGTCAGTTACAAGAGTAGAAAATACTGAAGAAAGAACTACCGGTATAAGTGTCCTGGTCTGTAATTCTCCGAGAATTACCTCTACTACAAAAACCACTCCAGCAAGAGGGGCATGAAATGCCGCTGCAATTCCTCCAGAAGCCCCACAGGCAATCAATGTCCTGAAACGGTGGTCCGGACTTTTCAGCAGGTCGGCGACCGTAGCTCCTACACCGGTTCCCGCGAGTATACCGGGAGCTTCTTTGCCCACCGATCCTCCTGTGCAGATTGAGATCATTGAAAGGAATACTTCATAAAAAGCAAATTTACTCTTTATCTTCCCTCCCTGAAGAGCTGTTGCCTCTACAACCTCTGCAACTCCACACCTACTTTTTTTCATAAATTTATAGGATATCAGGCCAACGCATAATCCTCCGGCAGCAGGGAGGAGGATGATATATATGGGCAGGCTATTATCCGGAGTGTTGAAAAAAAGGGTTGTAAAGTAATAGGTAACCTGATCATAGGCCACAAAAGCCAGGCCTGTTATTATTCCTATTATTATGGCAAGGAAATTAGAAATGAACCCTTCGGTATAATACCGATCCTGTAACTCGTTTTTGAGGTTATTCAAAAAAGGTCGCCTTCATAAATAAGAAAGTAATAAGGAAAGGACTCCTTATTTATGTTTTCTTCATCATTTCGAGTAAGTCACACACCTTTTCAATAGTATCGTCCAGTGTCTTGGTGCCTGTCTCATCCTCGCTGAATGGCTTCTTGACAATGCCGCCGAAATGTCCGCCATCTCCCACAACAACCATTCCATGAATATGCATCCAGTCTTGGATTACCTGTATGGTCTTTTCCTGTCCCCCATTTCTGGAGCCACCAATAGCAATACCTGCACCAATCTTATTGCTGAGCTTGAAATTATGTCTCCTGAGCAGGACGCTTCTGTCAAATAGGGCCTTCAGCTGGGCAGTGGGACTTCCGAAATAGACCGGGGAAGCCACGATAATTGCATCCGCTTCATCCAGTTTTGGATAGATCTTTTCCATATCGTCATTGATAGGACATTCCTCGCTTTCCCTGCAATTGCCGCATGCAATACAGGGTTTGACTTCCATCCCTGAGAGGAATACCTTCTCAGTGTTAAATTCTCTTTTTTCAGCCATGGCGAGGACTCTGTTTATCATCTGTTCACTGTTTCCGTTCTTTTTAGGACTGCCTGATATGCCCAGAATTTTCATAAAATCACCTGACTGCCCGTATAGGTTTATGTTAATATTAGCTTTTGGGTGACTTTGGTATAAATTTATTAATCATAGGAACTTCTCCTTATTATAGAGAGGGATCCGGGAATAATCATGTTATCCAGTCTTTTCAATCCTAAATCAGTGGCTGTGATTGGCGCATCGAAAAAAAAAGGCAAGGTGGGGAATGCTGTTCTTTCCAACTTAATAAAGGATTTCAGGGGCGATATCTACCCTGTCAATCCCCATAATGAAGAGATTGAGGGCCTTATATGTTATGCTTCCATTAATGATGTGCCCACCGATGTGGATCTTGCGGTAGTAGTCGTACCTGCAAAAATAGTACCTTCAACCCTGGAAGAATGTGGCAGGGCGGGGGTGGAATATGTGGTGGTGATCTCTGCGGGTTTCAAGGAGGCAGGTGTTGAGGGAGCAAAACTTGAGCGCAATGCCCTGGAAATATGCAGGAAACACGATATGCGAATGGTAGGTCCCAATTGTCTGGGAATCATGGACCCGGTTGCAGGTCTGAACGCCTCTTTTGCTGCATCGATGGCGTATGAGGGCAATATTGCAATGATGTCACAGTCCGGTGCCATATGTACTTCTACCCTTGATTGGGCAGAAGCCAATGGAATGGGGTTTTCCAAATTTGTAAGCCTTGGGAATAAGGCTGATCTGGGGGAAAACGAATTTCTGGCCGAATTCCGGGACGATCCGTCGACCTCGGTTATTGCAGCCTATCTGGAAGGTATCAAAAATGGGTCACAATTCATTGAAATTGCCAGGGATGTTTCCAGGAAAAAACCTGTGGTTTTGGTCAAATCAGGACGTACAGCTGCCGGTTCCCGGGCAGTATCATCCCATACAGGTACTCTTGCCGGCTCTGATCAGGCCTATAATGCCGCTTTTGATAAAGCCGGTGTGATTCGTGCGGATACGCTGGAAGATATGCTGGATTATATAAGGGCATTTTCAACCCAGCCAATCCCTTCAGGCAGGCGAATTGCCATACTCACAAACGCAGGTGGTCTGGGTATTCTCACGGCGGATGCATGTTATTATGAAGGTCTGGAGCTGGCTTCTTTATCTGGTGAAACAATTGAAGGCTTACGTGAGTTTCTGCCGGATGCTGCCAGTTTCTACAATCCTGTGGATGTACTGGGGGATGCAAGTGCAATACTCTACGGTAATGCTCTTGAAATTGTGTTAAAAGATCCAAATGTGGATGGCGTCATCCTGTTGACTTCTCCCCAGGCCATGACTGATGTGACAAGCATTGCAAGGATCGTAATCCAAAAAATGGAAAATTCTGATAAACCTGTACTTTGCAGTTTTGTAGGAGGTACACGGGTCATGGAAGGCAATTCCATCCTTGTAGCAGGGGGAGTGCCCAATTACATATTCCCTGAAAGAGCGGTGGCCAGTATGGGTGCCCTGTGCGATTATGGAAAAAGGCGAAATATGACCTATCTTTCACCCGAACCAATTCATTCGGACAGGGAAATGGCATCATCACTGCTCGACAAAGCAGCAAAGGATAAAAAAATCCTGGGGCTTGAATCATTTGATCTTCTGAAAGCCTATGGTATTCCAGTTGTGGAAACCGGGAAGGCTTCCACTGTGGAAGAAGCAGTAGAGGAAAGTGAAAGGCTTGGTTATCCTGTAGTTATGAAAGTCCTGTCTCCTGACATTTCACACAAGACCGATGTTGGGGGTATCCGGCTTTCACTGATGAATAAAGAGGATGTCAGGCGTGCATATCATACAATGATGTCGGATGTACGCCGCTACATGCCATCTGCACGAATTGCAGGTGTGCAATTACAGAGAATGATCGAAGGCGGGCGGGAAGTGATAATAGGCATGAACAGGGATGTCCAGTTCGGTCCGCTTCTTATGTTTGGTCTGGGTGGGACATATGTAGAAATCCTTAAAGATGTGTCTTTCAGGCTCGCACCACTCAATGAAAAGGATGCTCACTCAATGATTTCTTCCATCCGTTCCTATCCTTTACTTACAGGTGTGAGGGGAGAAAAAGCATATGATGTGAATGCGGTGGCAGATGTCCTCATACGTGTTTCCAGACTTGTGGAGGATTTTCCGCAGATCCTTGAGTTTGAGATCAATCCGCTGATGGTCCTTCCGGAAGGTGAAGGTTGTTTTGCTATGGATATGCGTCTTACATTGAAAGAATCAAATTGATAAGAGGGAGGGTTTGTATGGCTTCAATACTTGTAAGTTCTTCTGAAAATTATTCTGGTAAAAGTTCGATATGCAGTGGCCTTGGCTTGATACTTAAGGAACGTGGGAAAAGTGTAGGTTACATGAAACCGGTGGGCAACCTGCTGGTGGATGTGGATGGTGTTCTCTCCGATGAGGATGCAGAACAAATGCGGGATCTGCTGGCTCTTGAAACTCCACGCAGTTGCATCACTCCGATTATGCTGACCGAGAATCTCATCAATGATGCTTTGCTTGGTGTGGAAAAACATCTGGACGAAACCCTGAAAAAAGCGTACTCGGAAGTTTCCAGGGATAAAGATATGGTGATCATAGAGGGGGAAGGAGGTATCGGCAGTGGTGCGATGTACAATTTGTCTGACCCTCAGGTAGCTTCCATACTGGACAGTAAGATCCTGCTGATCACCCGTTTTGATTCGGTTAGTGCAGTGGACAGGATTCTCTGTGATATTGAATTAATAGCTGACAGGAATATGCTTTCAGGTATCATTCTCAATGAAGTTGAAGAAGACAAATTAGGAATGGTAAGGGATATGGTCGTACCCTTCCTTGAAAAGAAAGGGGTGAAGGTATTTGGTGTAATTCCCCGTGATCACACCCTTGGAGCGGTTTCTATAGCAGAAATTGTGGAAGATCTGAGAGGAGATGTCCTGACGGGTGGACAGGAAATGGGTAAACTTGTTGAACATTATCTTGTGGGTGCTATGGAAGTTAATTCGGCGATCAAGTATTTCCGGCGCACCCCAAACAGTGTTGTAGTGACAGGAGGGGACCGCGCGGATATACAGATGGCGGCTATAGAGGCCGGGGCAAGAGCATTGATCCTGACGGGCAATCTCCGGCCCAGCGAAGCTGTACTTGGAAGTGCTGATGAAGCAGGCGTGGTTGTTGTACTTGTAAGGGGTGACACTCTTTCCACGATAGAAAGAATGGAGAATCTAATCGGACATGCCCGGATTCAGCAGAAGGCCAAGATTAAAACAATCGTTAGACTGGTTGAAGAAAATGTGGATGTTGACTCTATACTGGATTCAGCAGGTTTATAAGAACATATATAATATGGATATGTATATAGGGGCTTGGCTGAAGTAGCCTATGTTAATGGAAAGGTTGACTGGTGATGGATACCGTGCAGGACAAGGATTATTTCACGATTGATGATTTTGATGTTGACGACAAAACAATTCTGGTGCGAGTCGATATCAATACCCCGATGGACCCCGAGGGCAGTATTCTGGATGACCTGAGGATAAGCAGCCACATTCCCACAATACAGGATCTTGAAGATTCAAGGGTAGTATTGCTTGCCCATCAAAGCCGGGCGGGAAAAAGTGATTTCACAACGATGCAGCCTCATGCAGAAAGACTAAGTCACTATCTGGGCAGGGAAGTGGAATACGTAGATGATATTTTCGGCTCCCATGCCCGTTCAAGGATTGCAGCAATGGAAAAAGGGGATGTGCTTTTGCTCGAAAATGTACGTTTCTATTCTGAGGAAACCATTTCACGATCTGCCAAAGAGCATGCAAGCACACATATGGTGAAAAATCTGGCTCCCCTTGCGGACATCTTTTTGAATGATGCTTTTGCAGTATCCCATCGTTCTCATCTTTCTTTAATGGGTTTTACACATCTCCTTCCCTGTGGTGCAGGCCGTTTAATGGAAAAAGAGATTACCTCTCTGGACATGGGAATAAAGGGAGGGGGAAGACCCTGTATTTTTGTACTGGGTGGTGCCAAGGTTGACGATTCCCTTAAGGTTGCTGAAAATGTACTTTCAAATGGTGGCGCTGACCGCGTACTTGTGACAGGTGTTGTTGCAAATGTAATGCTGGCTGCATCAGGTTTTGATATCGGGAAAGCAAATAAGGATTTCATTGAATCCCAGGGCTACCTTGAACAGATAGACAGGGCAAAGAAAATTCTTGACGATTTTGACGGAAAAGTGGGTTTACCCATAGATGTAGCATTGAATGATAACGGCAGCAGGATCGAAGTATCGGTCGAAGAAGTCGGGGATTCAGTACTCCCAATCAATGACATAGGAATTGAAACGATTGTTGCTTATTCCAGGGAAATCAGTCAAGCAGGCACTGTAATTCTCAATGGACCAGCCGGGGTTTCCGAACAGGATGGATTTGAACTGGGGACCTATGAGATTGTAAAAGCTGCCACAGAAGCCGATTATTCCATTGCAGGAGGCGGGCATATTTCTGCCGAGGTGCGGAATATGGGGTTCGATCACAGTTTATCCCACATAAGTACAGGAGGCGGCTCATGCATCGACTATCTTGCAGGCACTCCCCTACCCGCAATCGAAGCCCTTAAAAAAGCTGCTGTCATAATATCTAAACACGATTGAGTGGAGGTAATATTATGCTTGGCCTGGATGAAGGCAAGATGGCGGTAAACCTTGCCCGCAATACTATCACTGAATTTCTTGAGAGCGGTACTAAGCTGGATCCGGATTCTATGTCCCTCTCTCCGGTCTTTGAAGAAGAGCGCGGCGTTTTCGTAACCCTCTCCATGGAAGGGGATTTGAGGGGCTGTATTGGTCATCCCTATCCAGATTCATCCCTGAAGGATGCAATTGTTGATTCTGCCATCTCAGCATCAACAAGGGATCCGCGTTTTCCTCCTGTAAAGCTACAGGAGATGTCTGTAATCACGGTCGAAGTTACTGTACTGACCCCGCCTGAAAAGATTGATGCGGCTGCTGCAGATTTGCCCGGTCTTATAGAGATAGGCAGGCATGGGCTTATAGTCAAACAGGGTTTCTATCAGGGTTTACTTCTGCCACAGGTGGCCCCTGAGCAGGGATTTAATGCTGTGGATTTTTTGAATCACACCTGCATAAAAGCCGGACTTTCACCGGACGCATGGCTTACAGGCGCTGAAGTATACTGGTTTGAAGGACAGGTCTTTTCTGAAGAATCCCCTGAGGGGCAAGTTGTGGAAAAGCAGTTCTAAATTCTAAACTGCTTATCTTTTCATATTTTCAAGTTCTGTAAGTAGTTTATCGGTTGAATACACTAGTTTAATTAGGGTTTTTTCTATCATCAGGTTGACCGTACCTTCGATTCCAAGTGTACGAAAATCAGTCCTCATCCCCATTACCGGGATATTTTTAGCATAAGCATAGCCGATTTCCCAGGCTGTACCGGAATCCACATCGCTGCCTCCATCCAGTATAGCAATTACAAGATCGGCTCTGTCTATAGCTTCTGAATTTCTCCGGAACAATTCTGCAGCATCCTGTTCTTTGCGCATACTTTTCGTATCTGTTGAATCCCTCTGTGGCAGGAATACGTCATATCCTGCACTTTCGATTTTCTCTGTGAGTTGTTCATTGAAATTCTTCTCAGCCTCGGAAAAAAGAGGGCCTGCCAGGTATATTTCTTTGTAATTCATTGTTTCCCTTGCCTGCCTGTATGGTAATAACTTTAATTAGTGGTAAAACATAACACTAAAACATGAAAGATAAGGTTAATGCAGGCATAATCGGTGCCTCCGGCTATACGGGGGGGGAATTGATGCGCCTTCTTCTCAATCATCCCCATGTAAATCTTGAAATGGCAACTTCAAGAAAACTTGCCGGACAAAATGTATCCAAAAAACATGCCCATCTGGCAGGTTTGACGGATCTTGAATTTGAAGAACTTGATCCTGTTGCTGTAAAGCAGAGGTGTGATGTGGTATTTCTGGCAGTGCCTCATGGCAGTGCTATGGATATTGTACCTCAACTTATTGACAGTGACCTGCTTATTGTGGATTTGAGTGCGGATTATCGTCTGGATGTGGAAGAATTTGAAAAGGTCTATGGCATTAAACACCATGACCCCCGTAAGGTAGTATTTGGCTTGGTGGAGTTGCATCCCGAGGTAAAGGGGGAAACCTTTGTTTCCAATCCGGGTTGTTATCCCACAGGAGCCACCCTGGCAGCTGCTCCTGTTGTTAATGCAGGGCTTGCAGATATTGCAGTTTTTGATTCCAAATCCGGCATAACAGGCGCCGGTGTGAATCCAAGCCAGGCATCCCATTACCCCAACATGGCGGAAAACATCCAGCCCTACAAGCTCACAACCCATCGCCACCGGGCGGAGATCTGGCAGGAATTGAATGGCCTTGGTGGCCTTGATAGTGTTAATTTCACTCCCCATGTAATCCCTGCTATCCGCGGGATACTGACTACAGCTCATCTCTTTCTTAATGAAGAATGCTCAGAAGAAGATATCCGGCAACTATACGATTCTTTTTACTCTGACTGTCCCTTTGTAAGACTGGTCGATGATATACCTGCGCTGGGTAATGTACGTGGTTCCAATTTCTGTGATATTGGTTTTGAGATTGACACAAACAGTAACAGGCTTGTAGTTATCTCGGCAATTGATAATCTCGTAAAAGGAGCTTCAGGACAGGCTATACAGAACATGAATCTCATGTGTGGTTTCAGGGAAACCGATGGTCTATGGAATGCGGGCCTTGCGCCCTGATTTATTTGGAGGTTGATTTATGCTTGTAAAAGAAATTATGAACAGTGATGTGATTTATTGCAGCCCAGATGACAATGTGAGTGATGCTGCCAGGTCGTTGAAGGATAATGACATAAGTGGTATGCCTGTAGTGGACAACGGCAAGATTGTAGGTATACTTTCAGAGGTTGACTTACTGGCTCTGCTGGAAACTCCCGAACATGGTGACTTCTGGCTCCCCAGTCCCTTTGAGGTGATAGAAATCCCTATCCGGGAATTTATCAGCTGGGAAGATACCAAAAAAATGCTTTCAGATGTAGGTTCAATGCCGGTTCGCAAAATAATGCGCACCGGTGTATTCACTGTCTCTCCTGAAGATTCAATTGAGGATGCTTCCCACCTGATGTCCAGACACAAGATAAACCGCCTGCCGGTGGTTGAAAATGATAAACTTACAGGGATAATCACCAGAGGAGATATCATCAGGGGTCTGGGTAGTCTGTGAGGTTCTGTCATGAGAGCAATTGAAGGCGGTATATGTGCGGTACGTGGCGTCCATGCTTCCGGTTTGAAGGATGATTACATGGGCCTTGCACTGATTGAAGGTGCGGGTCCTTGCGCAGGCGTTTTTACACGCAATAAGATTGTAGCGGCGCCGGTAGTGTTTACCAGAGACAATCTTGAAAACCATAAATATATTGCAGGCACAATTATAAACAGCGGAAATGCTAATGCCTTCACCGGTGAACAGGGAATGGCCGATGCCCGTGAGATGGCAAAGGCTGCTGCCAGCAAACTGGGAGTTCAGGATTCCCACATCGCAGTTGCATCCACCGGTGTAATTGGCCGTTTTCTTGATGTAGGTTGGATAAAAGATCATCTGGATGAAGTTTACGGGGCACTTTCTGCGGATCCTCAGGGATGCCGCAATGCTACAAAAGCCATCATGACCACTGATCTGATGGAAAAAGAAGTGGCTGTAGAACTGGAGTGTGGTGTACGTATCGGAGGTATTGCAAAGGGTTCCGGTATGATCGAGCCCAACATGGGAACAATGCTTGCTTTTATCTATACTGATGCTATTCTTTCTGCCGATACACTGAAAAAATGTCTTGTAAAAGCCAACGATTCAAGTTTTAACATGATGGTAGTCGATGGTGATACCAGTACCAATGACATGGCTCTGTTAACCGCAACAGGTGCTTCTTCAATAGCTCCTGATGTAGCAAATTTCCAGAGAGGACTTGATTATGTCCTTGTGGAACTTGCGAAGAAAATTGCCCGAGACGGGGAGGGTGCTACCAAACTTATCGAAGTACAGGTAAACGGTGCCTCTGACCTGGCCGATGCACGCAAGGTTGCCAAAACCATTGTACGGTCACCTCTTGTAAAATCTGCAATATACGGGCATGATCCCAACTGGGGTAGGGTTGTTGCTGCAGCTGGATATTCAGGTGCCTCTCTTGATCAGGATAAAATCTCTCTGAAATTTTCGGATGGAAAAAATGCAGTTACTCTGGTGGATCACGGTCATGTGGCGGATATCTCTGCCAACAAACAACTAAAATCCATAATGGAAAGTGATACTGTCATAATTTCAGTGGACCTTTCACTTGGGGAAGCTTCTGCGGTTGCCTGGGGTTGTGATCTTACATATGACTATGTGCGTATTAATGCGGAATATACTACATGATAGTATATAACAATTGGTACAATATCCCACTTTCATTTATAAATGAATGATTGCACAAAAGATACTTTCACAGAAGCCCAATAAAAGTATTTATTCAGTTACCGAATGATATAATACCCGTAAGATACTAAATATCTATATACCAATAGTATACTAAAACATCGTTTTGTGAAATGGAGTTGTTAAGATGGCTAAACCAATCGATGTTGGATTATGTATAGATGGAGAAGATGCTAAAAAATTCTGGGAAAACGAAAGAAGTACCCCAACCGATGAACAAAAAAAGATGTTTAAAGAAGCAAAAGAAATGTATAAACGGATAAGGTTCTAATTTGTCTTCTTTTATTTCATCCGAAAATATTGGTATATTTCCTCTTTCTAAGAGGGTTGATGTGTCCTCTTTTTCCTCTACTAATTAGGATTTAAACGATTTCTTAATTAATGATGCTTTAAAAAACCAACAAGAAATGGTTAGTAGGACTTACGTAGCCTATTATAATCACAATTTGATAGGTTTTTTTACATTGATTACAGATATAATGAGAGTAAAAGACCTCAATGATGGTGATGAGTGGGAAGATTATCCTTATAAGATATATCCGGCCATAAAATTAGCACGTTTGGCAGTTGATTGTAAATATGAAGACAATGGGGTCGGTACATCTCTTCTTTATGCTGCTTTAGGTATTGCCTTGAATGTGTCTGAAAAGGTTGGTTGCAGATACATGACTGTGGATTCAAAAAAAGAGGCAATTGGTTTTTACAAGAAAAAGGGGTTTACAATGGTAGAAAAAACAAAAAATAAAGATTATCCAAAGTTTTATTTGAATCTCCCCGTTATAGCCGATGATTTGAAACCAAAGGAATCATTGGATAGATTTGAAAAATGATATTATAACAATTAGACATTGTATCCCCACACAATCCATTTATTCAGTTGATTGAATGATATAATACCTATAAGCCCTCAAAATAGCCACAATAAGCCTATGTGTGCCTGTTCTGTGGGTATTGGTGGAGTTAAGTTCAAAAAAGGACAGTGTGGAGAGGTTACCACACTTACACAACAACTATTCTACCGGAATCTTTGTTTTGCTTATTCCAGTTCTTTATATTCCACTTCTATTTCCTCAAATACCGGATCGTATTGCCCGACAACAAGTTCTCTTTGCGTCTGGGTTTCATATATCCGGGTATATACTACATCATTACCTCCGGTTTCCTTTTGCAGATAGTTCGTAGCATCATAAACCAAATCTTCTGCCTGCTGTGTTGTTATTTCGTATGGATCCACAAACACAACAATGGACATGCTGTTTTCGTGATATTCCACGCCAGTGTATGAAATGTTATTTGTTGCAAGATATTCTCTTGTGTACTGCTCAATCTGTTCTTTCTCTGTCGGGCCTTCTTGTTCTGGTTCACCGAATATCAATCCAATTGCGGACAATACAAGGAATACCGCTACTACTGCGATCAATATTGTTTTACTGCTCATATAGATTCAACTCAATTTAGTAAATAACAAAATCCTCTTCTTGTCCGTCCATCCAGGCAACTTTTAGGTATTCGCCTTTGTAACTTCGATAAACAATAGACGGGTGACCTTCTGCAACTTCACCGGCTGGAATGTCACCCATGTCATCGATTGCAGACAGTTTGTAATAAAAGGTCATGTTTGGAGTATCCTTGTAACTGTAATTTGTCTCATATTCGAAAGATTCTCCTGTAACACCCTCCTCCAATGCATTTGACATTACTTTGAAATCTTCGGCGGTTACGTACTCGTCGTAGGCCTTTTCATTTGAAACACTAAAAAGGATCACGCCACTATAAACCCGTTCAGCTGTAGCATTACCCACATTACGGACATCTACAATTAACCCATTATCACCACTGGAAACAGAAGTTATTTTTAATTCGGGTTCTCCTTCAACAACTTCCATACTGTCAGAAGTGGTGTTTACTTCTGGAGATGCAACTTGTACTTCTGTCTCATTGTTCTGTTCTTCCTGTTCCGTTATGGTATCGTTTACCTGTTCCTCTGGCTCTGTGTCTGCCTGCTGACCGCTGCAACCGGCCCCAATAGCCACAGCAAGGATAAGCAAACATGCAATTATCTTTAACTTCATTTTATCACACCTCTTAAATTATCTAACATGTATCATTTATACATATCTATATTAAATATATTCAAAAACTAATATTTGTATATACTCTGGAATAGTCAGTAATATCCACCATCTCCCCCACTACTGGAAATAAGGATAGTAAAAGGCTATTCCGTATATACAGATACTATCTTTAGGCTACCTTCTGGCTACAGTCTGCCGATGTCAGGACTATCTGATTGTTAGCCTCTGGGTTACCTTTGATTAGTTCCCCATGCTCTCCATAAATCACTATTTCCGGTACTCCGTTACCTTTTCCGGCCTGTTCTAATGTGGCTATCCTTCTTTCTATATCCCGTATAGTCATGTTTAAAACACCGTCCTTGTTTGAAATGTTATGTCTGCGTGTTCGATGTATGCGTCTTCGTTCCTGATCTCTCCGTCTGGTGTAGGGCATTGGTGGTATTCATGTACGTAAAACAACATACCACAGCGTGGACATTGCAGTAAGCCATCGTTGCCTATTATCCCCATAATCACACCTCATGCAGTCGCTGTGTACCTCGGCCCGTCCTTGTAGAACACGGCGTCAGGCTGGTCTCTGTCACCCTCCACAATCTCTATTTTAATTACTCCCGGCCTTTCCTCGATTGCCTGGAACTCATCGTATGTATAATCCGTACTTTCATATACTCCAATTTCCGGACCCTTGCTTTTACTCTGCTCTATCCGATCAAGTCGTCTGGTAATATCTGCTACTGTTGCCATTATTTCATCCCCTGTTCCAGTTCATCCAAACGGGTTTTTATGTCCTCTAATTCTCCATCTCTCAACATTCTATTGTGGGCTTCAAGTGCCTGGATTAGCAATCTTGTGAACTTTATCTTTACTTCGTCATCCTGTGAAGCCCTGAACCGTTTCAGATTCACTTTATTGTGCAAATCCTCGATTAGTTTTGAACTGACACTTAAAAGACAATTTCGGGATAATCCTTTTATCTCTGTAGTGGTCCCCTTGCTAATGGTTTCTGTGCTCAAAAGTTAAATCCTCCTGTCGCTCTCATGACATTATTAAAAATAAAATAAAGTGATTGGGTACTCATTACAATACACCACTCATGAATGGGCTACTCGGTGATTGCCTGCTCCGGCGTGCTTCATCTGCTAAATCTTTTATTGACCTGTTGATCTGGTCGGCTTTCTTAAGCACATCCTTATTGAAGCGTTCCTCTCGCTCTGCTGCCCTTTCGTAGATTTCAGCGGCTGCCTTCTGTATGTTTTTATCCTGCTTGCCTCTCAACTGGCTTATATTGGCTGTTCCTGTGGCTTCTAAGCGGCTTCTAACGTAATCTGACTTACCGGCCCAACCGGGTATTTCTCCACTCCCTGCGGCTTCCATTCTTGCCACATCGGCCACGTAGGCGTCTGCTGTAGTCTTGCTTTCGTCTTTGAAGTCTTCCAGGTTCACCCTGTACTGATTGAAGTAATGTGTGCTTATCATAGACATCTGTTCGACTTCGTACCCCATCTTCTGGAATATCGGCCGTAGTTTACTATTATAGACTACTGTAAACTTGTTGTAGAACCTGACAAAATGTTCCCACATTGATTGCATAGCTTCACCAAGTGGGGCCAGTTTTTCTTTAACATGGGTGAATATCTCGGCCGCTACTGTTTTGAACACGCCTCCAACCTTGGCAACTACCGGAACCATTCCTTTTATGTACGGCATAACAGTATTCAATGCTGGGTAGAGATCATAAGCAAACCTTTGGCCTGCTGCTGTTATCTGCCCTTTTATCTCATCTATGGATTTGTTCAACTTGTCAGCGGCGGCCACACTTTCACCAGATTGAACCATTCCCAGCCTATGGGCTTCTTCTTTGGCCTGTTTGATTCCGTCTGCACCCATTGCGATTATTGGAAGCATGGCTTCGGTGTTCCTGCCGAATAACTGGGAAGCGTAGGCATTTCTTTTAGTGGTATCTTCCATCTGGTTAAGTTCGGTCATAATCTCCGGTAACATGGCTTCCATACTTCGCATACTGCCATCTGCACCCGTGGCAGATATTCCCATGTTTTCCAGTACGTCCGCTGTCCTGCCTGTTCCGCTTTCGACCTCTATCATCTTCCTACTGAAGACTTCCAGGCCTTTTGTAAACTGGTCATACTCCACTCCTGCCATACTCGAAACATGTTTGAATTCCTGCAAGGATTCAATATTCATCCCGGTTCTCTGGTTCAGGTTCATGAGTTCAGTTGAAGCCTGGGCGGTTCCTGTCACAAGTTTGTACATTGCACCGCCTACCACAGTCAGGCCTGCAACTAATGGCATAGCCACCGCTGAAAGTCTGGCAGCTGCTCCCCCTGCCATTCCCATACTTGCGGCCATGCTGCTACTGCCGGCTGATGTGGTTTGTAAGCCGGTGCCCACACCGGTTAATTTCTGGTTAGTTCCAGATAGGGAACTTTCCAGTTTCTTTGAACCCTTCAGCGACAAGGTGGCGTAAAGGTCCGCTATTTTTACTTTACTCATTTTATTGATCCTCCATTAATTGTAAATCATGTTTAGGCACTGCTGCCTGGTAGTCTCGTAAACGTTTCTCAACTTCTACCGGCCTCTCACAATACACATTAGTATGGTTACACTCGGCCTGCAGTCTCCGGGCTTGCCTGCGGTCTTCTGTTGTTTGCAGATTGCCACGGCTGCCGGTGGTTGCTTGCTCGATTCTGCTCTTCAAAAAAGTCCATTCACCGCACCGTTTAGGACAGTCAAGGTTATCCACATGATCCAGTGGGATTTTAGAATTATATACCCTGACAGCGTGGGCAATCTCAAAACCGGATATTCCGGGGATCAGGTCGATGAGGTCCTTTACAACCTTATCCACCTCGGCCTTCATACCTTCCCCATAAATAACCTTGCAGTAATGGTTTACATGGCTCTGTAGGGTGGTAGTCATGCTTTACCACCCCTTGCCTTCACCGTACCCCCTGCAGCCTCTATTAACTGCTTCATACGGGCTTTGATCTGTCCTTGTGTCGTATCTTCGGGTTTAGCCTCTGTGTCATAGGTGAAAGCGTACAAATCTACCGGCACGTCTTCAAGGGATCCGTTGGTATGGGTGATGATATGCTCCAACATACCCTTATCTTGTTCACTGGAAGCCACCGCTGCAAGGGATGGGGGGATATTTCTATTCTCTTCCTGTGTTGAAGTCTGCAGTTTCTCCGGTCTTGTCAAGGTTCTGTCAAGGATAAATCGGCATCGTGTCAAGGTGTCAGGGTTACTTGCCCCATTGTTACTATTAGTGATACTTAATTTTTCATTTTCCTTATTTTCATTAACTCTATTGGCATTAACACTACATTGTCGTTTAGAACCTTGACACTCTGACACGATAGCGTTTTTACCTTGACATAACCCTGACAAAACATCGTAATCTATGGCACAATTGAACCATACACTCGGTCTGCTGTTGTCAGGGTAAAATTGTTTAGCCCTTCCACCGATGAAGCCCAACCGTTTAAGGTCCTTGCCAAAAATGTTCTGTGTCTTGGCCTCTATTCCCTGGACCTCGCACCATTCAGTATATGCGATATGTAGATCGGTTTTTTTCGTTTCCTCATCTGTAACTGTATATACACATTCATCTATGAAGGCCGCTACCGGGTCGCTTTCGATTATGTATTCTCTCTCTACATCTTCAGCGGTTCCGCTACCTGTGAAATCTCCATTATCAAGCAGCTGATCCAGATAAGGCATTACCTTATTGAATAGGCCGGCCAGTTCTTCAGGCGTAGTCAGTTTATCGATAAGATTCTTGTCTGCGTTATCGCCCTCGAATATGTTCGGGAAACTGACCAATAACCACCTTCTGAAGAATGCATAATTAGCGTTGGCAACCTTCGGGAGATCGTTAGCCGAAAAAATCAACCTGGCTACATTCCTGAACTTAAATGAATGTTCATATTTCCGCTCTGCTCTTACCTCTGCCTCATCCCCTGTAAGCATTTTAAAACTACTCTGGTCTCTTATGGCACGGTCTGGAATGTCGGGGTAGATATTGGCCAGTTTGCCGTAAAGGTCGGCTGCTGCGTGCTTGTCCTCGCTTATCTGCTGGAGTGATACCCGGCTGATATTATCAAGGTCCAGGAAAGCACTAATCAGGTTCAAGAGTACAGATTTACCATTAGCTCCCGATCCGTAGAACATCACGGCCTTACCTATGCTGTAATCTGGAACCGTGCAATAGCCTATTATCTCCAGTACGGTTTCAATATCATCAGGCCTTAATACCTCACTCAAGAACCTGTCAATAGCCGGACATGTTGCTTTGGGATCGTATTCTATCGGCAACTGTGTTATAAAAATCTCGTCTGGTGTGTGTGGTTCCAGTTGTCCGGTGGTTCTGTTGTAGATACCATTCAATAGGCAGATACGGTTTATATCCTGCTTTATGTCCGTACGGTTGATCCTTGTACGATTCTTTACCTGGTGAATGACTTCAATACAGTGCCGTTGTCGCCCTGCGTCTTCCAGAAGTTCAAGGACCTTACTATTAATGAAGTCCTCACCATCTGGAACATATACACCTTTACAATAGCGATATATGCGGCCATTGTCTGCCATTGTGATAAAGCGGTCCTGCTCCATTAGGTGAAGTGCAAGGGTTTCAGGCTTTAACCGGTGGGAATCATCAAAAAAGGATATTTCCCTTTCATCATCTTCCACAGCTGCAGCACATGCAGCGGCTTTGAGTATGTCATTTATAGGACCTTGCTTAACTCCGAAGTGCTCGGCCACATCAGATTTAATAAACTCTCGTTTATCAATCTCGCCTTTATATTTCAGGTCCTCTGCAATGAACCGTTTAAGGATCGCTACTTTATCCCTGGTACGCTGTGGTACTTCTATTTGTTCAAGTTTGAAAGTCCATGTATCCGGGGCTTCTTCCAGAAGTGCTTCAAATTCTTCCTTGCTGTGATCCTTCAGGTATTCCGCAAGGTCTATTTTTGAACCTTCACCTCTGGGGAGAGTAACCATTTTTACCATTACGCCGGCTTCTTCCAGCATATCAGCGGTAGCAAGTGCTCCTTTGAGTCCTGCTCCGCTTTCCTCATTGTCATTGCATATATAGACAGTCTCAACCCTGTGGGCAGCGGCTCTTATCTTATCGTGGTCCGCTTCTCTAAACTGGGTTGTAACCGGTGACATGGCCGGTATTCCTGCCTGTATTGCAGTTATGCAGTCGGTGACCCCTTCAGTTATCAGTATCCAGTCGGTGGCCTGTCTAATCGAATCTTCGCCGTAAAGGTAGTTATTACCTGCAACCGGTGATATATAAGGCCGGTCTTCGTTTGGAGTAAGCAGTTTCTTGTATTTGGCTTGCTCGTACTTGGTTTCAGGTGTGAATCCTTCAACCTGTCGGGCAATCATATACACTGCTTTTCCATTTTTCCAATATGGAAATACTATCCTTCCATTAAAAAACTCAATATCCTTATTTTTGAATTTCAGGATAAGGCCGGACTTATCAAGTGTAGGCCCTTTGAACCTCTGTAATACATCCTCAACCGGAGCATATCCTATTTTCAGGGAATCGATTGTTTCTTTTTCTATTCCCCATTTATCTTTTATATGGTCGATTAGTTCAGGATTGTTTAAGAGTTCCTGGTGGTAATGCTCGGCTACGTCTGTATATAGGGTCTGTACTTCCTGCTTTTCCTGCATCAGGTCTTTTGTTTCCTCGTCCTGCTCCGGTAGTTCCACTCCTGCATAATCGGCAGCAATGAGTAGGACCTCCGGGAAGTCTGGGCCTCGTGTATCCAGTCCTTCAAAATGGCCTATAAGGTCCAGAACATCACCACTTGCACCGCTTGCGAAGTCATTATAAACCTGCTGGGATTGGTCTATTTTCAGACTTGCCCCGCTCTTACTGTTGCTTTCTGTAGCGGTTGCATAGGTTGAACCGGATTCACGTTTAACGGATCGGTAACGCTCCGCTACACTGATTATGTCAAGCCTGTCCTTTATCTGGTCCACAAGGGAGTGATCGTTAGTCATTCAATCCCACCCCTGGAAAAAATGAAATTGTGACCGGAAGACGGCCGACATTCGGGATATGTTGCGTTGCCGCATGTGTGTACCTTTTGCCGAGTGGTGGTTTCCTTCCCGTGTCCTGCCGTCACCGGATAAAAAGAATTTGTGAAAGTCATTTTATGACCTCCACAGCATTATCTGAATATACTGCCTGCCATGAGTTTCCGTCGTCGTCTGGATCGTGAAACCGGCGTTTATGTGGTTTCGTCCACACATTCAGGCGTGCAGCTTCGGCCCTTGTCTTGGTATTGTGGAATTCATGCATAATCATGATTCATCACTCCATCAAAAAAAGAAAGAATCGGGCACGGGCGACACAGTATAATTTATATACCATGAAGGCATACTATTATCTGGGTACTGCTGCCACCAACTCCAATGCTGTGCCCAATTCTTCCCCTCTTTTAGGCCCTTACCCCTGCAAGCTCTTGCATTGTCTCTGCAGCTGCTCTTTTGAATGGATCGTCGCTTCTTTTCCAGGTTTCCAGAACATCTGGGTACTTCTGAACCCAGGCTGTAGCCTGCTTCGATACTGTTTTATTCTTATGTTTCATACTTGCCATTGCTGACCCCCCTCTTGTGGGTTAGTTTGTGGCCGGCTGTGTATCTTGGTGGATCGTGGCCGGTCGCACGCTTATCTTATCTTCTTCTATCGATACTACAACTTCATCCCCGCCCTTTATGCCGTGCTCCTGAAGCCACGCATAAGGTAGGTACATAAATGCAGATCGCCGGTTTGATTGTAGCCGACGGTGTTCAATTTTCATCTAATCACCACTTAAACATATGATAGTAATAATATATAATCGTGATGAGGCAACTTTTTGTAAACGTGCCCTATGGTATAATTTAAAAATAATACCTTATGCTAAAAAGAGAAAAATTACCATAAGGTATAAGTACCCTATGTTACATATGATATACTATGAAAGAAGATATACTCATATTCATCATGGAAAGTAAAAAGGACGTGCCTGAACCGGCGATACGTGACCATTTAGAAAACAAAAAAGGTAAAAAATTAGATATATCAAATATAAAACGACATCTAGAAGCCCTACGTAAGCAAAATTGCTTATCAAAATTATCAAGTCCAGGAAAGGCCAATCGGTGGAAGATTTCAAACAAAAACCATTTAAAAAACATTCATCAAAAATACACATCGGTCGATTTAAAGCAATATCAAAAAACGGCCGATATAATCGATTACGAGGTCTCAAAACCAATCAATGACATTTATAAGAAATATGACGTAAAATTTAACGTAAAAGATACCCACTGTACGTTAGATTCAACAAGCAACAAATTGGGTGACTTTGTAAAAACCATAATGAAAACTGAATCGATGTTTCAAGCCGTCATAGAAAACGATTTTGATGATCTTTATTTGCATTGGGTAGCACTTTATGCATGGGAAGAAAACCCAGAAAAACTAAAAAATGGAGATTATGAACCGTCCCCGGTCGGTGTTATATACCATGCATACAGGCACTACCTAAAGCACGACATTGTAACCGGGAAGGGCTGGGGTGGAAATGTGTTTTTTGAAAAAATCGTAAAAGAAAAAATCAAAAAATAAATCTATTCTTTTACTTCCCTTCCTGTTTTTGTTTTATCCTCTGCATTATTTCGGGATCACTCATTAAAAGATCCTGCATTGCTTCCATTTGTTTCTTTAGGTCGGCCATCTCTGATCGCTCCACTACATGTCTTGCCGTCTCTGCCTGGAGTACTTCATTCTGCTTCTTTACTTCCTGGTACTCTGGACTTTCGGATATGTCTAACTCTTTCTGGATCGTCAGGTAAGGTATATACTGCCTGTATTTCTCCCGCATTTGTTCCGGATTGGCTCTAAAATAGGCCCCCTGTGTATCGTTCAGCGTGTGCCCCATCCAGTATTCGATATAGAAGTTGTCACAGCCCGCATTAATCAAGGCAGAATTAAACATCTTCCGCATATTGTGGGATCGTATCTTATTCCATTCCCCGGATGGTGATGTCCTGCCCGCTTTCCTTGCGATTGCTCTGTAGATTTTAGAGATTATGCTGGTCGTAATTCTCCGGTGTTTCTCATCGTAATCCTGTAGGTAATCATTAGAGACCTGGCTAACAATAAACAAATAACCGTCTTTTGTGGTCCTTTGTTTCTCCAGTTGGTTTTTTCTTACTGTGCCTCTTACGTGTATTTCCCGATCTCTATAAGCCAGGTAATCCCACACTGCGCGGCTTGCTTCAGGTGTCAGGAATGTAATAAAATCAAATCCCACTTTCTCCCTTCTTAAATCAAGTGTGGTAATCTCTGTTTCAGGGTCATATCCAGAATAAAAGGTTTCCAGTTTGAGATTGGCGATTTCATTTGCAGATAATCCAGAAGACAGGCCCACAAGGATTATGGCTTTCTCTCTCAAATCACAAACCTTCAATACTTCCCGCATTTCGTCCTTGTCGGGTATATCCAGCCTCTTCTTTTGTGGCCTTGCTTTTTCCCCTGCCCTTGGAAGTGTCGGCAAATCTATATCATTAACGTTGTAGAAGGACCGGACCCCTGCAATGTAGGACTTAACTGTTGTTGGGGCATAATTCCCCCTTTCTAAATGCTTGCGGAATCCAATAAGCTGCTTTTTTACCTGTCTTTCCCGCATTAATTTACCTGCTCGAATCTCTTCCTCTGCTTCATTTAGAAGATCCTCTGGGCTCTTGCCGGTGTAATCGGTATAGTGTTGCATTGCCAATACACGACTTGATATTGTATTCGGCTTGGCCCCCAGCGTATCCAACCAATCAATTATTATAGAATCTTTGTTTAATTCTTGTATCTGCATGTTGCACCCTTCCTAATAAGGTATATTTATACCTATTATAGTAAAATACTACATGATATTGTTTCAGGGGAATTTTAATGGATATATCTGAGTGGGATAAGAGGTACATTGAAGGTTATGAGTCGATTGCACGAAATATTCACTGTGTAAACGGAATATTTGTTGCCTATAACAGTAATGTGGATGCCATCAAGCACATTGGTCCCGGTGATGTGGAAAACCTGCTGAGGAAAGTGGATGT
>Ga0247721_100116_pt1 | contig 36479 bp, 33 predicted proteins | sample MSEWel2017_08_16_FD_189089 | JGI IMG/M metagenome (GOLD analysis project Ga0247721, IMG submission 189089) | Subsurface sediment microbial communities from gas well in West Virginia, United States - MSEEL Well Study Marcellus 3H_2017_08_16 | ecosystem: Environmental > Terrestrial > Deep...
ACTGTGGCTGATGCTATACTCGACAGACTTTTACATAGCAGCCACAAAATCAACCTCAAAGGCGAGAGTGTCAGAAAGCTTCAGGCAGAAAGTGCTTGATATTCAGTTTGGCTTAACTTATACATAACTACAACATTGAGGTTAACTTGATGCTCAACTGTCCGAAACAAAACGATACGCTGTCCGAAATGACCGATACAGGCATCAATATATGTAAACTCACTTAAATTGTGAGGTTAAACGGGAATTATTGGACATTGATGTGAGCGGCGCAGCAACCAAGAGCACCATGACAGGACTCGTTAAACGGCCTTTCACGGTGACACATCAGTGAATATTTTTTGTGGTTTTCTGTTTTTTCTGTAAAATTAGATTATTGTGTAAAGCCTTTTGAACATAGGCTTGTGCATATTTCATATTTTTTCCATTCACATTGGAAATGTGAACGGAAAAAATCATTCTTCACTTTAAAAGTTGGATATTATAACTTCGTTCTTAATCAGCAAAGTTGATAGATTTTGATTTTGGACATAACTTTATTTTTGGATTTTATCAGAATAGTTGAACTTATTATTAAGTTATGGAGCAGTTCTCAAAAGTCAAGGGGAAATTTAAATTTTTTTGTATTTTTTTATAGTTGGTCACAAATAGTATCAAACAAATGTTAAGGGCATTATCTTCTATCAATTTTCAAAAAATTATTTCAAAGAAGACCTGAAACCTATGGATAAAGCAGAGGCTTTTTATGACCTCTTATGTGACATAATCGGGGAAAAACTGTCAAACGCTGAAATGTTGTCTAACTTATTGTCAATAAAGATAAATAGGAACAATGAAGCAGTTGATACCAACGTTGTAGTGTCAAAAGAATTAAGCGAAAGAGGCATAGCTTTATCGACAATAATAAGGCTATACATTATTAGTCTTTTCATTTCCTTGAATCACCAGACAATTTCAGGTATATTTATTATGTTGTTAATTTTAGCGATAACTGATTTTTTATGAATTATTTTATATTTTTCTTTTAATAAAAGGCTGAAAATTTATGGCAGGATCGAAAGAAGCGAAGGCAAGGCTAAAAATCAATAAACTGCTTGAAGAAGCGGGATGGCGTTTTTTTGATAATGAAAGTGGTGAAGCTAATATACAGCTGGAACCAAATGTAAAAATCTCTAAAAAAGACATTGAAGCTCTCGGCAGTAATTTTGAAAAAACAAAAAACGGATTTATAGATTACCTGCTTTTGGATGATAAAGGCTACCCCTTTGTTGTATTGGAAGCGAAAAAGGAAGATAAAAACCCGTTAGACGGAAAAGAGCAGGCAAGAAAATATGCTCAGAATATTAATGCCCGCTTTGTTATACTTTCAAACGGAAATCTTCACTATTTCTGGGATCTTGAAATAGGCAATCCCGAAATTATCACTGAATTTCCCACCCAGGAATCCCTTATTCATAGATTAGGCTTTAAGCCGAATAATAAAAGACTTGCAGATGAAGAAGTAAAAGCTGATTATATTGCCCTTACCCAAAATCCAAATTTCAAAGAAGACCCTCAATATCAAAACGAAGAAACAAGAAAAAGATTTTTATGGGAACAGGGCTTAAGAATACTCAGACCGTATCAGGTAAAATCAATTCATGCTTTGCAGGAATCAGCCAGGCAGGGAAATGACAGATTTCTTTTTGAAATGGCAACTGGCACAGGTAAAACACTTATTTCTGGTGCTGTTATAAAACTTTTCCTGAGAACGGGAAATGCAAAGAGAATTCTGTTTCTTGTTGACCGCTTAGAGTTGGAAGATCAGGCATATAAAAATTTCAGAGATTATCTCGGCAATGATTTTCAGACAGCTATTTATAAGCAAAACCGTGATGACTGGAAAAAAGCTGAAATTGTTGTTTCCACAGTTCAAAGCCTATCTTCGCAGGATAAATACAAGAAACTTTTTTCTCCAACAGATTTTGACTTGCTGATTGCAGATGAATCCCACCGTGCCATCGGTGGAAATTCCAGGGCGGTTTTTGAGTATTTTATCGGCTACAAGTTAGGGCTTACGGCAACACCTAAAAATTATCTGAAAAATGTAAATCCCGATGAATTACCTTATCAAGACCCTCGGGCATGGGAGAGAAGGCAATTATTAGACACTTATATTACTTTTGGCTGTAAAGATGGAGAACCAACATTCAGGTATAGTTTAATTGACGGAGTCAAAGACGAATATTTGATCAGCCCCACAGTGGTGGATGCAAGAACGGATATAACAGCCGAACTGCTTTCAGAAAAAGGATATGCAGTTATGGTGGATAAAGAAGACGGCGATCAGGAAGAGGAAACGTTTTTCCAAAAAGATTTTGAAAAGAAATTTTTCTCAGAAAAAACTAATAAGGTTTTATGCCAGACTTTCATAGAAAATGCTCTTAAAGACCCTATCAGCGGTGAAATAGGTAAAAGTATTGTATTTTGTGTCAGTCAAAAACACGCTTCCAAAATCACACAAACACTGAATGAAATGGCAAGGAAGATTTGGCCTGATAAATACAACTCAGACTTTGCAGTTCAGATAACATCCAATATTACGGGATCACAACAATTTACCACTAATTTTGCCAACAATAATCTTAACGGACACACAAGGTTTCTGGATAATTATAAATCCAGCAAAACCCGAGTCTGTGTGACAGTAGGTATGATGACCACTGGTTATGACTGTGAAGACATTTTAAACCTTGCTCTAATGAGACCAGTATTTTCACCCACGGATTTTATACAGATAAAGGGCAGAGGAACAAGAAGATACAGTTTTGAATATACAGATGAATACGGAGATAAGCATAAACAGGATAAAGGTACTTTTAAGTTCTTTGATTTCTTCGCCAACTGCGAATATTTTGAAGAAAAATTCGACTATGATGAAGTTCTGGAACTTCCAAAGGTTCAAAAAGGGAAAGCTGGTGGGGAAGAGATTATTTATGAAACAAATGAAGTGGAAATATATAATCCCGATAAAATCAAAGAAATAAGAGAAGAAACGGTCGGCTTAGAGGGGATGAAAATTGACCGAAAACTTTTTGAAAAAGCCCAGCGGGAACTCCGTGAAGACAATGACATAAAAACAGCAGTGGAAAATGAACAATGGGATAAAGCAGTTAAAGTTACCCGTGATAGATATGAAAATAAGCCTGAGCTTTATTTGAATTTGGAGAAAATCCGCAGGAGTGAAAACCTTGACCGTCGTATCTCATGGCGGGAGGTTTTGGAAAGGATATTTGGATTCATAGACAAGTTTAAGGATAAAGACGAGATCTTGGAGGAAGAAGTTGAAAAGTTTATCTCTATATATAAGCCTGAGAGCAAATACGTCCCCTATATTAAAAACTATCTCAAAGCTTATATCACCGATGAAAAATTCAGGGATATAATAAACAACAAACATTTTGCAGAATTAAACGTATATCCTGGATTCAGTATGTCAGAATTTAAGGCACTGAATGGTTGGAGAGAGACAGTTCCAGAATATGTAAAAGATTACGTGCCCATAAATCAGTATATGAACTAATTGTTATTCATAAGGGAGAACAATGCTCAATTCAGAAACCAAAAGAAAAATTGATACTGCCAGACAAATACTTGTGGGAAAAATCCCCGATCCGAAAGCACAGGTGGAGCAAATCACCACAGCTCTTATCTATAAATTCATGGACGATATGGACAAAGAAGCTCAGGAACTTGGCGGAGAGACAAAGTTTTTTACTGACGGTTTTAGCCAGTATTCATGGACAAAACTTATGGATAACAGGCTTTCGGGGCAGGAAAAACTTGATTTGTATGTGGAAGCAATAACAAATATGCAGAAGAACCCTCACATCCCGCAGCTTTTCCGTGATATTTTCAAAGGGGCTTTTTTACCGTTTCGTGACCCGAGAACACTTACAATGTTTTTAAAAGAAATTAATGAGTTTGAATACGATCACAGCGAAAATCTGGGAAATGCTTTTGAATATTTACTTTCCGTTCTCGGCAGTCAGGGAGATGCTGGACAATTTCGGACACCGAGACATATAATTGATTTTATTGTAGAAGTTGTCGCACCTAAGAAAAACGACACAATACTTGACCCTGCCTGTGGCACAGCAGGTTTTTTGATTTCAGCATATAAACACATTTTAAAAACAAACTCTTCAGATTACAAACCCGAAACAGAAAAAGTAGAAGATAAAATCAAACTTGGCGAAACTGCAACGGAAACCGTTATTGAAGAAAAAAAAAGTTACAATGGTGACTTGCTAACCCCAGATGACAGGAAAAAACTCACTCAAAACATTACAGGTTATGATATTTCCCCCGATATGGTAAAGCTCGCATTGGTAAACCTGTATCTGCATGGTTTTACTGACCCCAAAATTCATGAGTACGACACGTTGAGCAGTGATGAAAGATGGGATGAAATGTATGACATCATCCTTGCGAATCCGCCTTTTATGACACCAAAGGGTGGTATCAGTCCGCACAAAAGATTCAGTATTCAGGCAAAACGCTCGGAAGTGTTGTTTGTGGATTACATTGCCGAGCATTTAACAATTAAAGGTAAAGCTGGAATTATTGTCCCCGAAGGTATTATTTTTCAATCTGCAAATGCATATAAAAATTTAAGAAAAAACCTGATAGAAAACTGGGGGCTGTATGCAGTGGTAAGTCTGCCGAGTGGAGTTTTTCAGCCATACAGCGGAGTGAAAACCTCAATATTACTGATGGACAGGGAATTTGCCAAAAGGACGGATGAAATATTGTTTGTCAAAGTGGAAAACGATGGTTTCGACCTGGGAGCTCAAAGGAGAAAGATAGATAAAAATGACCTCCCTGACGCATTAAAAGCTTTGAATCAGTGGAAAAGCTCTCTTGTCATCCCGAGCGAAGTCGAGGGATCTCTTGCTTTTGCAGTAAGCAAAGAAAAAATTGCTGAAAATGGAGAATACAATCTTACAGGTGACCGCTACCGTAAAATCGTAGATTATAGCAATGCCAAATGGCCGATGGTAGAGTTGGGAGAAGTTTGCGAGGTACAAAGAGGAACAAGTATTACAAAAAAAGATTTAGTGGAAGGAGATATCCCTGTTGTAGCTGGTGGTCAGCAACCTGCTTATTATCATAATCAGGCTAATCGAACAGGAAAAACAATAACTGTAAGTGGTTCTGGAGCTTATGCTGGGTTTGTAAATTACTTTGAAATCCCAATTTTTGCTTCTGACTCTTCTACAATCCAATCTTCAGATGAGAGTAATTTGTTAACTGACTTTGTTTTTTATTTACTTAAGGGAAAACAAGAAGAAATCTATAAATTACAATCAGGAATGGGACAACCTCATGTTTATGCGAAAGATTTAAGTAGTATAAAAATACCACTGCCACCACTCGAAGTCCAGGAGCAAATTGTAACGGAAATCGAGCAGTATCAAAAAGTCATCGGCGGAGCCAAACAGGTAGTCGAAAACTGGAAACCAAGTTTCCGCATTGATCCCGATTGGCCAATGGTTAAGTTGGGGGAAGTTTTTAGCAGGTTATCAAACAATATTGATCCACAAAAAAAGCAAGGGAACGTCAATTATGTTGGTTTAGAAAACATTGAGCCAAATACGGGTAGGCTAATCGGGGATATAGAAACCAAATACCAAAATATTAAAAGTGCCAAAACATACTTTGAGCCTGATCAAGTATTGTATGGAAAGCTGAGGCCAAATTTAAACAAAGTATTTTACACCAACTTTTATGGTATTTGTTCAACTGATATTTTTGTTTTGCAGGGGAATAGAAATAAAGTAAATCATAAATTTTATTCTAATTATTTAAGAAGTAAACTTTTTAACGATAAAGTTTTACAAGGACTTGGTGGTGCTCAATTACCAAGAGTTTCTTGGAATTATTTGTCTAAAATTCAAGTGCCTTTACCATCTATACAAGTCCAAAAGCAACTCGTAGAAGAAATTGAAGCCGAGCAGCAAATTGTCAATTCAAATAAAAAATTAATTGAAAAAATGGAAAAGAAAATTGAAGCTAAAATCTCTGAAGTCTGGGGCGATGAAATATAGATTATAAAGAGGAAAGTATGAAACTACGAACAATAAAAAAAATTGAAAGTTATAAAACCTTTCAAAATTTTAATTGGTGTACTTTTTTCAATAACCAAGAATTCCATGAAAAGTTTAATATTTTCTATGGTGAAAACGGTTCAGGAAAAAGCTCTCTTTGCAATATTCTTAAAAGTGTTTCACAAAACAAATCATTTGCAAATAATCAAATTCCAAAATTAGTTAACTTAAAATTTAATGATGGAGAGTATATATTTTCCAAAAGCGATAATTCGTGGAATAAAGTAAAAAATGCAGACGATTTTTTGTTTTTTGACCGTGAGTTTGTTTACGAAAACATCCACCTTGGAAACACAAGAGACACACAAGCAAACGGACAAGAACAAAAATCAGGGAAAATGATTATTGAGTTTGACAATGAAGCGATAAAACTCCGTGAAGCCCGTCAAAAAACGAAACAAGCCCAGGAAGACAAAGATGATGAAATTAAAAAATACCAAGCCGATCACAAAGATGATTTAAAATTTTCACTTTCAGAAGATGAAACACTCTTATTTAATATTTACAAAGACAAGACAAAAGAAGAAATTACAGAACTAAAAAAAGAGCTTGTGAAAGAGAAAAAGGAAATAGAAAAGAAACTTGAAAATGACAAAGCAACTAAAAAGCAAGTCAACGATATTCAAAACTCAATTTCTGAAATCGACAACGAAAAAATAGAACTATCATTATCAGAGAAATCTGTTTATCAAGCACTTTTCAATTTTGACTTAAAAGAACAAATCCAAATACAAGCTGAACAAGATTTAATCGAAAAAATAAGACAATACAAAGACTTTTTTCAAACTGGTATTGAAATCAGAAGAAAACATAAAAATCAATGCCCGTTTTGCCAGTCAAAAAATGAAGAGGAAAATGTTGGCAAAATTATCAAAACCTACAATGATATTTTTGACGACACTTACAAAAGAGAACTCCAAGCATTTGAAAACAATAAAAAAACATTGATTAAAGAAATAGAGGAAATTATCAATGTAGTTAAGAATTATGACCTTAATTCTGTTTTTATTTTTTTAAGCGAACTCAACCAAAAATATAAAATTAAAAACATTTATTCAGTCGAAGAACAAAAGAAATATGAAAAACCAAAAACGTATAAAATTACAGATTTAAAGAAAAAAATTGAAAACCTAAAAAAACCAACCAATGAAGATATAGAAAAAATCTACAATGAAGCAAAAACTGAATTTGAAACTTTAGAAACCTTTTTTGATGATATTTACACATTTATTGAGGAGAAAAACAAACTTATCCGTAAATTTAAATCTGATAATACAGATGAGAAAATACAACAAAGAATTATAACCAATAATCAAAAAACAGAAAAAATTGATCTAAAATTAACTTTTTTCAACGAAAAGAAAATTGAAAAACAAAAGCAGAAAGAAGCCAAAGAAAGAGAACTTGCAGCTATTAAAAAAGAATTTGATGATTTGAAAATAAAGCATAATGAAGCAAAAGAAGATTATGAGAAATATTGTTCTGAAAAAGTTTTTGATAAAACTTTGAAAAAAATTGAAGAATATTTTGATAAATTCAAATTCAGTTTCAAATTACAACTAAAAGAAGAAAAAACAGGGAACAAAACAGAGTTTCCTTTTGCTTTTAAGGTTCTTGATAACGAAGGAAATGAAAGAGATTTTAAGGAAGGATTATCAGAGGGAGAATTACAGGTTCTATCATTGTGTTTTTTCTTTGCATTTCTTGATATACAAAAAAACCCTGAAAACAAGATTTTGGTATTTGATGATCCAATTACAAGCCTTGACAACAGTAACTTAAGCCATTTGGTTGATCTAATCGCAGAAGAACATACAAAATTTTCTCAAACTTTTATTTTCACTCACCACAGAACATTTTTTAAGTTTTTGAGAAAAAGTTTTAAAACTGGTAATAAAAAAGATAGTTTAGGCAATGAGTATAATATTATTCGTAATAAAAAAGAACTTGGAGGTAGTTTTATTTGCAAAAACTCTTCAACAAGCTTTACACAAGAGTTAAAAAATTTTGAAAAAAATATTTTCGAAAAAGCACAACAAGGAATACCACTAAACATTGAAATGCAAATTGTTGAATATGGTCAATATTTGAGATATGAAGTAGAAAAATTTATCAAAAATGATTTGCTTTTTTGGGATGCAGATAGTCAATTTTCAAAGGCTATTGACGGCATAAAAAACAGTAGGAATAATATTTGCGATGATGATTTAGATAAAATCAACAAAATATATCAGTTTTGTAATTGGACAACTTCACATGTTGATGTTGGAGATGACCACGGACTGGAACAACTGAAAGATAAAATAAATGTTTTTACAGAAATTGTAGGAAATTCTTCATAAAACTAATTAAAATCTATAATTTAATTAGTTGGAAAAAATTCGAGGAGGTTTATTTATATAAATTTATTATTTGTCTACAGAATTATAAAAAGTTTACATATGTGTGCGATTAGTTTAATAATAATTTATAAAGTAAATGCAATTACAAAACCACAGAAGGGGGTTAGTTTTGGCTTTTAATCCAAAAACTGAATACACAATTGTGCCCAGGGAATTTAACATTAAAGATTTCCATGATTATCCAGAAGATTACGTAACTAGGCCACCTTATCAGCGAAAAGTAGTTTGGAGTAAAAATAAAAAACAGTCATTAATGGATAGTTTATTCAGACGTTATTATATACCTAAGTTAGTAATACGGGAAGTACGGCTGGCAGATGATCGGACTATAAATGAAATTATTGATGGACAACAAAGGATTAACACAGTACAAGGTTTTTTTAGAAACGAATTCCCACTCCCTAAATCATTAGAAGATATTTCAAATGAACTGCCTGGTAAATATTATGATGATTTAAGTGTAGAGATAAAAAAATATTTGGGTAAATCTATTACATATCAAGCCGATATAATTAAAAATATTGAAGAACCAGACAATGTTAAGCATCAAATGATTGCAACTGAAATTTTTTGGCGACTACAGCAAGGAGAAACACTTAATTATATGGAAGTTGCTCATGCTCAACTTTCAAGTTTAACAAGAAATTATATTGTAAAATATTCCGATGATCAAACTTTTGATTATTCATCTTATGAACCTATTGACAATAACCCAAATAAACTTCCATTTTTTATGTTATTAAATGTTGATAATAATCGAATGAAACATCTTCAGTTTATGGCACGTTTTGTACTAATCGAATTAGGGGAGGGTTCCGCTGATTTAAGTGATAAAAAGATTGAAGAGTTTATTAATGATCACAAAACCGATAATGGTATCGGTGACTTCTCGTATGAAAATGAACCAACTTCGCAAGAAGTACTTAGGAACCTGAAAACTTTTTATGATATTTTTAAAGATGATCCCATGTATGATAAAAATTCTGGGATTAAAGAACTATCTGTCGAATATTTTATAATATCTATATATTTGCTAATACGCCATATTCGTAGAAATTATGTAATTGATGAAAAAATGAAAGAAACAATTAAAAATTTTCTTTATTACTTTCATAATAGATGGAAAACTTATGACGAGACACAAGACACTGATATACTTTCATTTAGCAATCATCGTCAACAAGGAGAAAATGATTTAGAAATTAGAGATCGTATATTAAGGCAGATATTTTTTGAATATCTAAACGAAAGGGGAATAGAAATAAAAGAAAAAGATGAAAAAAGAGCATTCTCAGAATTAGAAAGGATAAAGATTTATCGTAATTTTAGAGGATTATGCCAACAATGCTTAAGAGAAGGAAAGTCAGAGAAAGAAGCTCAAGTAAGCTGGTCTGAATATCAAGCAGACCATATATTTCCTCATTCAAAAGGTGGCAAAACTATTATAGAAAATAGTGAGTTACTATGTAGATATCATAATCAATCTAAAAGTAATAAAATAATTAACCATAATTAGACAATTTATAACTATGCTTCAATATTAATGATTTTATCATAAAAATAGGGTATTGTTCGATCTTCCGAAAAGATAGATAGCATATGCCTCGTAAAGTTATTTTTTAAAATAGGCCTATATCAACTTTTTGCAGTATAGTGATTACTAAAAAATAGATATATCACCTTTACTTGAATTTGTTTATTATTTTGGCCTCTGGGCGATTGTGGTATTACTGTGATAAAATTGTGATAAAATCCATTATATTGTGATTATAAATAATTATAGTAAAAATCCTGAAACCCTTTAAAAACAAGGTTTTGTGGACATAAATATAATCATTTATAATATGGAAGTTCATTTTCGAGTCCCGTCGCCCGCTTTTTAAACACTTCCGACTAATTCTGACAAGTTAAAAATTCTAGTAAATTATTAGGACTTTATGCCCTACCTTTCTTACAATAAGTTCGAACGAATTAAATCTAAATCCACAATTAAAGCGAGTAAGATTGTGAGTAACACTATTTTTTCATACTGCGTTATTCACACTTTTTGAGAGCTTTACACAAGTTTTGTAAAGGTACTTTTTACATGACCGCATGTTACATGCTGGCTTTATTTTCTTTTAATCCACTAATCCTATCTTTATCAATGTAATGTGTTGAATAGGCTTCCTCAATTGCTTGTTTTCCTGATTTGCTAAATCTTAATCGCTGTTTTACTCCTTTTCCATATTTATTATATGCACTCCGTGACTCTTTCAATCCCAAATCTGTTGAGTGCTTTCTAATTAATTTGTTAATAAGAGTCAGTTTACTCAAGTTTATTTTACATACTTTTTCAAGATAATCAATTCGACCAAATCGCCAATTTTCGTAATCATTTTTTGATAAATAATTAAGCTGTATTAGTATATCCACGGGGCATACGTATTCTTTTTCGTATCTATTCAAATGAACGAGTCTTTTCACTTCTTTATCTAAATCTGCATTATTCATTGAAAACCTCTTTATTTAAATCGATCTGTTTTTTAACCCATTGAATATATCGCATATTTTTAAAATCAAACCATTTTTGTCTATAATCACCGGAATTATCAATTTGCCATTTGAAGTTCCTGAATGGTTTGGGTCTATTTAGTGTATTTATCAAAATATCCTGTAATTTTGTATCCTCTATCGTTTCGGCAAAATCTTTCATAATTTTAAAATCTTTATGAGAGTTTAGCCCCTCAAACTCAAAATAATCATTCCGATTCTTCTCAATTTCTTTAGACTCCTCTTCAAAGGGATCCTCATCTGCATAAATTAAGCTTTCAGAATCAGGTAATGTTTTTATTTCCCCTGTCTTAAGGTTATAAAAACACCTCATCCCGCAGTCCAAGTTCTCAGCAATTTCCTGTATTTGTTTTTCAGTCGGTTTCATATGTGCTCCTCTGTCTTACAGCTTGCATGTAACGTATGTGTTATTTATTGCATACTAAAAATGGACAAAGTTGCAAGAGGAATTCCCGAAATTTGTAATAACAATAAGTAATTGTTTGTGGAATGTGTAATTCGGCGGAAAGAAGGTGTGATTTTGTTAAAAGTAAAATAATATCTAAACCATATGCTTTAGGCATCTGCCATTTTTTATAATCAATTTTTGTAAGCTGTGTTTTTTATGATTTTAGCATATTTTATTTTGATTCTAGTATTTTTTGACAGCGGAAGGATTTGCCAGATGTGTTTTGAAATCATTGTCCAGCTTCTTTTTGAGGATACGTTTGTCATTTTCATCAATAATTGCTAAATAATTATTGCTTGAATGCAAGTCAAAACCTCCGTATAGTGCCATAGGGTGCCTCCTTTAACTTTTATGTTTGGTTCCTTACCAATAGCATAGCACTTTATGTGCATAAGTGAAGGAGGTACCTGCTTCATCTCAACTTGTTTATGATTATCAGGTAAAATAGATGTACGGCTTCAAAATGAAGATATATGGCTGACTATCAATCAGATGGCAGAACGGTTCGGAATTGACAAATCAGGAATCAGCAGGCATTTGAAAAATATCTACAATAGTAGAGAATTGCAGGAAGAGGGAACTGTTGCAAATTTTGCAACAGTTCAGAATGAAGGGGAGCGGCGTGTTTCCCGCGATATTGAATATTACAACTTAGATGCGATTATTTGATCCTGTAAATAATTCTGCGTGAGTGCCATCTTATACAATCAACCTTTTCCAACTTTATCAGAAAACGATACTCTGACTGAAATGACTGATACAGGCAGTTTGAAGATAAAATAACCAATGAATTCATTTTTTGCCATATTTATGTAATTAAAAAAGTGGGTTAGGTGAATTATGCTTGTATGTTTCAGGTGGCTTTCAGCCTTATTGTCATTGTCACTCCTGAAATTACAATAAGGGAACCGAGAATTTGAGAAAAAGAGATGTTTTCATTGAGCAGAAAGTATGCTCCGAACATTGTGAATACGGGGAGCAGATTCAGCATAACCGAAGCCTTGCCAGCTCCCAGAACAATCACAGATCTGCTGTAAAGTATTAAGGCTATAAAAGAGGGGAATATACCCAAATAAAAGATGCCTGCCAGTTTACCGCCTTGGAAAATATCCGGTATTCCTGTTATTGACCACTCAATCATTACAATTGGCAACAGAATTATTACCGAAATGCCCGTCATAAACCATATTATGCCGAAAATACGGAAATTGTGCATATATTGTTTGACATGCAAAGAATATATTGCCCAGGAGATAATTGCAGCAATCATAATCATATCCCCTTTATTTGGGATATGTTGGACAAAAAAAGTTAAACTTCCATCGGCTACCACCCAAACAGCACCAGCAAAAGAAACAATTACACCCAGCCACTGAATCAGAGTGATGTTTTCTTTTAAAAACCAGACACTTAAAACAACGGTAAGTGCGGGAATGAGAGTTTCCAGAATTGAAACATTTGTGGAGCTTGTAAACTGCAAAGCGCTGTAGATAAAGGAACTGAAAAATGTGATACCGGTCAGGGTCATTATCAGCAGAGGGCGTTTGTATTGTAGATAGAGATTTTTATCTTTAACAGCCTGGAAAAGACCGAAAGGCGTTAACATAATAAAAGCCACTGTCAGACGTCCCAATGCAATTGTAAAGGGGGGAAGTTCGTTGATAGCTTTGCCGACAAGAATATTACCCGAATACATTAAAATCACCAATAACAATGCAATATATGCTTTTAGGTTCATGACATTCCCCTCTCTGGCATTTCCAGGTTAAACAATTAGCTTTCTTTTTGCAAATGCTAAATTGCTACCCACATCCTAAGTTATAATTATAGCAGGATTCCCGCTTATATTTGTAATAGCCCTGTCACGTAACAGATAAATATTCATACTTTTCCTTAATATTTAGAGCACTCAAGACTTTCGATGCAAAGTACATAAATGTTTGAAAAAGAAGCCGGAGATCTCTCAACTCCGGTCGAAGTGATATAACGTGCTGTTGCTTGGCGGAAATTACTCAAATGTGTAAATTATGAGTGGGCACTGATTATTTCCCTATTGACATGTTGGAGATTTTTGCTATCTTAAAATAAACTGGTTGGTCGGTTTATAGAATTTTGAATCCGGAGATATTATGAACTTAAACGAAAAAATAATAAATGAAATTGAATTTCTTGTGGAAAACAATAGCTTGAACAAAAATTATAAATACGGGTTTTCCTATTTCGAGTCACCTCTGGTTGGTTTTGCCTCTATAAACAATCCGCTGTTTTCCGAGTATAAAAATATTATCTGTGATTTTCATTACCATCCGAGAGAATTTTTTGAACCGGCTCCTGCGGATGGTACCGTGATTGTATGGGTGCTGCCGGTAAGTGAAGAAGTGAGAAAATCCAATTCGAGAGAGAATAGGTTCCCGAGCCTTTTTTGGGCACTTCAGCGTGAATATGGGGAGCGTTTTAATATGCTAATAAGAAAACATATTCAGGAATATATGAAAGAATCCGGATATGATGCGGTATCTCCTATGCTGAGTGATAAATGGAAAAGGCTGGATAATACAAAAGTCGGCTTAGCTTCCACATGGTCCGAAAGACATGCAGCTTTTGCATCCGGTTTAGGCACATTCAGTTTAAGTGACGGTTTCATTACAAGGCGGGGGATCGCCCACAGGTGTGGCAGTGTAGTCACTGATGCTGTTTTGGATGTCAGTAAGTCTGAGTATGATGATCATCTTTCAAACTGTCTTTTTTATAATAATAAGAGTGAATGTGGTTTGTGTATGAGCCGGTGCCCTGCCGGTGCCATTACTGAAAGCGGACACGATAAAGATCTTTGTAATAAGTATAGTTATAAAACAATAAAAAAGGTCAAAGGTGACTATTACAAAGTGGAAACTACCGGCTGCGGTTTGTGCCAGACGGCCGTACCGTGTGAATACAGTTTACCGTTTACGGAGTAGAATATGGGTGAAAAAGGCGAAATTACCAAAAATAAAATAATGAATGCGGCTGTTAAGCTGATTTTTCAGAAAGGGATAGAATCAACGAGTATCAGCGATATTGTCAAAGAAGCAGGTGTGGCAAAGGGAAGTATTTTCTTTCATTTTCCCGATAAGCAAACTTTGGTGTCGGAAGCTTTGAAACAATACGAAAATAATTTTTTTATTTTTATGGAACAATCTTTGACCGGGGATACTCCGGGAGAGCGGCTTATTAATTTTTTTGAAAATGTAGGGAAAGCTCATAAAGAGAAAAATTATGCAGGAGGCTGCATATTTGGCAATACAGCCCTTGAGATGGCTGATAAAAATGAAATTTTTACAGGGATCGTATCAAATGTTTTCAAAAAATGGGTAAGAAATCTTAAAGACGTTATAGATGAAGCTATTAAGACCGGTGAAATAAGAAAAGATATCCGGCCGGATATTATGGCAACCACAATAGTAACAACCCTGGAGGGTGGAATAATGCTTTCCAGACTGGAAAAAAGTGGTGAGCCGTTAGAAAAATCGATGTGCGCATTTGTGAAAATGCTGGATATGAAAACACAAAGTAAAAAGGAGGAAATATGTCTAAATTACTGACAGACAATGAAGCAACCGGAAGAGCGAAAGAGGTGTTTGATGAACTTAAAGAGAAGATGGGGATGGTTCCCAATTTTTTCAGGGCGCAGGCGGCAGTTGATCCGGAATGGACAGCTATTAATCTCACCCGCTGGAAACATATCATGCATAATGACCGCAAACTGGATCGCAAGACAAAAGAACTGATAGCACTTGCTGTATCACTGGTAAACAACAACGAATATTGCAGCATGGCACATGAAGGTGCTGCAAAAATGGCCGGAGCGAGTGATGAAGAGTTGAATGAATTGAGGCAGGTTGTGGAATTATTTCAGAGTTTTAATTCGATTGCTTATTCACTGAACATACCGTGTGAAGTATAAAAACACCAACATAGGAGCTAATATGTCACTTAAGGAAAAAATAGAAGAATTGAAAAGGGAAAGTGCAGGAAAGATTCCTGAAGATGCCAAGAAAGTGATGAAGAGAGCAACAGAAGATTTGGTAAAAAGCGGAATCGAAGAAAATATTCCCAAAGTTGGCTCAAAAGCTTACGATTTTACCCTGCAAAACTATGACGGATCACAAGTTACTCTTTCCGAAGAGACCCAAAAAGGACCGGTAATCCTGAGTTTTTACAGAGGAGGCTGGTGTCCGGTGTGTAATCTGGAACTTAATTATTTACAGAGCAAATTGTCCGATTTCCAGAACTATGGGGCAAATCTTATAGCAATATCGCCGGAAGTGCCGGAATATGCCAATGAGACGGTGGAAAGACACAATATCAAATTCCCCGTTCTGTATGATAAAGATAATAGGGTTGCGGCAAAATACGGTCTTGTATTCAAACTACCGGATGATCTTGTGGAAATATATGAAAAGTCCGGGCTGGATGTTGCAAAACACAACGGCAACGATAAATTTGAAATCCCTATTCCGGCTACCTTTGTAGTGGGTAGAGATCTTACTTTAAAATACGTATTTGGAAAAGCCGATTACAACCAGAGGGCAGAGCCGGATGATATTATAGAGGTTTTGAAAAAATTGTAATTATCAAGAGCTTTGAATAAGTATCCCACCTAACCTCCCCTGAATTAGGGGAGGGACTGGGGGCTTGCCCGTTAAATGTTAGCAAAGGCAACCCATCGTAGATGGATTTAACTGGGGTGGTAAAATGAATAATGACTTAATTATTCAAAGCTCTTTACATGAAACAATTGTGATTCAGAAGTAGTGAATTAAAATAAAAAATCTCATATACGGTTTTTTATACTGAGAGGCAACCAATTTGAGAGAGGTAATTTATGAAAATATTAGGAATAAGCGGGAGTCCTGTAAAAAACAGCAATACGGACAGACTGGTTAAAATGATTTTGGAGAAAACAGGTGCTGAATACGATTTTATCAAGCTTTCGGACTATGACCTTCACCCCTGTCAGGCATGCCTTGGATGTGTAACTGATAATGTCTGTAAACAGAAAGACGACTGGCAGAAAATCGAGCCCTTAATTTTAGAAGCACAAGGTTTTGTAATAGGTTCATATGCACCTTACAATGTTATTGATGCCAATACGAAGATGTTTATGGAGCGGATGTACTCTTTCAGACATCAAAATCTTCTGAACAAAGGAAAATTTGTAATTGCCACTGCTGTTGGAGTCAAAGGAAGCGGAAGTGGTGAGACTGCGGTTGATCAGGTATCGTATTTCGCCCGGCTTGAGGAGATGAATGTTATCGGCAGAGTAACTGCCGACGGGAATGTAACATGTCTCTCATGTGGTCTGGGTGAAGTGTGTGAAATCAGTGATGTGAAAAGAATGTACGGCAGTGATGCAAAAATTACCTCAGATATGTTTACAAAAATTGAAGAGCAGGAAAATGTCATTTCCGAAGCATATGGACAAGCACTGGAAATGGCGGACAGATTAAATTAAGAAATTAAGGAGGAAATATGAATAAGGATACTTTGGTAGTTTTATGGACAAGCGGCGACTTGGAAGTCGCAAAAAATATGGTTTATATGTATACTTTCAACGCCAAAAAGAAAGGCTGGTGGGAAAATATCAATTTTATTATATGGGGTCCGTCCTCAAAACTTTTAAGCGATACGCCTGAGCTGCAGGAAAAAATAAAAGAATTTATCCGTGAAGGTATAAAAGTGGAGGCATGTAAAGCGTGTGCAGATAATTACGGAATTGCGGATAATCTTGAAAATCTGGGAGTTGAAGTCAAGTACATGGGACAACCACTGACCGATTATATAAAAGAAGGGTACAGTGTCCTGAGTTTTTAAAATAGAAATATCTCAAGTTTTGCACTTCGCTATGTCTAGCATTCGCCTCTGGCGAATATAATGTTACACATATTTACCAGTCTATAAGACTGGTGCTAGCCGCAGGCATCCTTGCGACCGTGCACTTAAAGCGTTAATTGCTCGGGTGGCAATCTCCCGTAAGAGACATGAGATTACTTCGGGACTCCGTCCCTCGTAATGACGTCGTTTGTCCGTCATTGCGAGCGTAGCGAAGCAATCTCGTATAGGTGTTAGATTTTGCTTCGTCGTTATCACTCCTCGTCCCGTTAAATGCTGCCAAAGTCAGCCCATCAAAAATGGATTTAACAGGGCGAGCAAAGACTTGCAACAGGTACAAGTGCGAAACTTGAAAAATATTTTAAAATGCTTTTTGAGGATAAACATGGAAATTATTAAAAAATCAGTAATAACATGTCCGAAATGCGGATACGAAAAAGAAGAAACGATGCCGTCAGATGCCTGCCGGTACCTTTACAGATGTGATAACTGTAAAAGTATATTAAAACCGAAAGAGGGGGACTGCTGTGTATTCTGCAGCTACGGCTCGGTTAAATGTCCCCCTGTACAACAGAATAAAAGCTGCTGCTGATTCGGTTGTTTAGCACTAAACTATATTTATGTCGTTTTCAAAAGCGCGCTTGAAGTCTATCTCAGAGATAACTTTATTATATTTTTCAATCAGGTCGTTTTCATCCTGAGCAGGAATGTAGATATCCGCCAATTCGTAACTGTAACTGTCCTGGTAGCTCATTTGAGATAGTCTTGTTCCCTCAGTTGCCAGAAGTTTGATTATAATATCTTTATTTTCCTTGTTTATTTTTTTTAATTCTCTGTAACTGGGCACTTTTGTAATAAAGCCGTCTTCAAAGGTTCTTGTCATGAATTTAGCAGCCTTTTTATATTTACCGCTGAACTTTTTAGGTAATTCAGGCTTTTTCCCAAGGGCCAGATCCAGCTGAATTTTATGATTTGCAACTCCGTCGACATGATCGAAAAGAAATGCGTGTGACTGTGAATGTCTTGGGTTGATTTCCAGCAGGGTAATTTCGCCACTGGTCTGATTGTAGAAATATTCGATGTTAAAAGTATTGTTGTTGTATCCGATATGTTTTATTATTTTACGTGTAATTTCTACCATTTCATTCTGTATTTCCTGAGGAATTTTGGAAGGATATTCATATCTGGAAAATGAGGAGCTGTCTGTTTCCCTCACCGAGTCAATAACTCCGTATATGAAAACTTCGTTATTATAAACGTAACCCTCCAGAGTACAAAGACTCCCGGAAAGCAAACTTTCAGCTATACATGTTTTGCCTTTGTTTTTTGTCAGTTCTTCGGGCAGATTATATTTACGGATAAAATTGTCAAAAGGTTCGGTCACTTTTCCTATATATCTTCTGATCTCTTCCCTGGCATCCATAAAGTCCAGATCACTGTTTATACGGTAAGCCAAATAAGAACTGAATGATTTTATCGGTTTAATCCAATATGGAGGAAGCATTTTCACATCTGACATATAGTTGTCGTTAAAGGGGTCGAAAACTTCGAAAAGGGGGATATGTTCCGGGATGACTTTTGCCTGCTCAAGTCTGCTGAGATACTTGTGCTCACATTTTAGTATACTTTCAACGGGGACCCCGGGTAGACCGTATTTTTCTGTAAGAATAGAGGCAAGAAGGGTTACGGGATAATCCCAATAGCCTATTATTGCATCGACACTGCCGTCAAAAGAATCAAGTCTCGAAACAGCCTTTTTTAGCAGTGATTCAATGGGTTTCCCATCACCGTCTCTTATTTCTTTGAAAGATAATAAAGAGATAAAATTATAATCCCCAGCTTCAGGTAATGATTCAAGCATATTGACGTTAAAATCATCATAACCGACAATAAAAACATTCTTTTTTTTCATATATTACCTCCGTTTAACATATAGGTATACTTTTGTTTTAATTGAACTAACAGTATAATGATACAGGGGTACAAACTTGATGAAAAAATAATGGTAATGCTTAAATAAATCGGGAAGGTATTTCGATTAATCTTCCCAGTAGATGCAGTCCGTGGGGCAGGAATCGATAGCTTCCTGAATTTCTTCTTTAGGTCCGCCTTCCGGTTTGATTACATAAGCTTTTTCTTCGTCTTCATCGAAACCGAAAACTTCTTCGCATATTTCCACACAAGCTCTGCAGCCTATGCATTCTTCCTGATCAAGTGCAACTTTTGCCATGTAGATCTCCTATGTGGAGAATTATAAAACTATTTTATATAATATGCCTTTTATGTTACAAAAAGTCAAGTTGGTTTTATATTTATTAAAAATAAGCTTCTATTTGCAGAACATAAAATTCATTTTTTGGAGGCGATTAATGTTTAACATTCTTTGTGTTGTCGGAAGCAGAAGGAAAAACGGCAATACCGCAATATTGGTGAAAGAGGCAATGAAAGCTTTTGATGCGGAAGATGTGAAGGCGGAGCTGATTTTTTTGGAAGACTATAACTTTGAAAGCTGTAATGGATGCAATGGATGTCAGAATTCCTTTGAGTGTGTAATTGATGATGATATGCAGAAAATTTATCCGAAGATATTTAATTCCGATGCTATTATCTTGGGTTCTCCCACTTATTTTTATAATATCACCGCAGAAACGAAAGCTTTTATTGACAGATGTTTCTGCCTTGATTTTTTCGATGAAGATGACCGGTCTGTCTGGATAAGTATCAATGATGTTGGAAAACAGAAATATGCGACTGTAATATCGGTGGCTGAGCAGCATTCTGAAAAAGATATGGGAGTAACCCCTGAAGTGATGAAAGATTCCCTGGAATCCATCGGTTATCGTGTAATTGATGTTGTTAAAGCTCTTGGTCTTTTCAGTGCAGGTGAGGCAGCCCATGATATAAATGCTTTGCGGGATGCTTACAATGCAGGTGAAAAACTTCTCAGAACACTCAGGCTGAGAAAAAAGATTGAAACATTAGTGCAGAATAAAAATTTTCGGTAAAAGCAGAAACCGGGACTCCGGCTTCTGCAAATTATTCAGTGTTTGTCTTTTTACTTTCAAACCAGTAACAAAACATAGGAATAAAAACAAGTGTGATAACCGTGCCGATAAGCAGACCCCCGATAGCGACATCAGCCAGTGGTGATACCCTTTCCAGCCCCACAGCCATTTCAAGAGCAAGAGGGATCATACCGGCAATTGTGCTCACAGCCGTCATCAAAACCGGTCTGAAACGTACTTTTACACTTTCCACCGCCGCTCCAAAGGGTCCGTATTCACTCTTAAAATTTCTGTAAAAATCAACAAGGAGTATTGCATTATTAAGAATTATACCGAAAAGAAGGAGAAAGCCCACCATAGCGGGAAGGCACATCAGTTTGTTAAAAAAGAGTAGTGCCCAGAATGCTCCGATTGCAGATAACGGCAGCATCGGTATCATGATAAGTGCCAGCGTCATCGATTTATAAATGGTGTACAGAGCGATTAAAAGGAAAATTGAGGTAATCCCCATAGCTATTGACATCCGCTTAAAACTGTCATTAAGGGCTGTAATATTACCCTCCTGGCTTATTTTATATCCGGCCGTATCCAATTCTGAAATCTTTTTCTTTACATCGGATGTAACAATCGATACCGGTCTTTTCCCCGTATATCCGTTCACGTCAATGCTGTACAATAAGTCCTCTCTTGTAATTTTAGCCGGAGTGAATCCGGATTTAATATCACCAATCTGAGAAAGTGCAATAAAACCTTTCTCTGTTTTTATCGGCAGCAGACTCAAAGACTGGATACTTTCATCAAAGGGCTTGTTATAATAGACTTTTATTCCCTGACTTTTAATGGATGAAAAGGAGGATTTAGCTCCGGCTCTGACACCTTTCAAAGCAAGCTGTCTGCTGAGCTCGCTGCCGGTTAAACCGTAAAAGGCGAGTTTATTTTCATTTATATCAAGCACTACTTCTTTCATGTCATTATTCCAGTTGATATCAACGGAGTTTATCCCTTTGACATTCATCATACGCTCCCTGACTTTAGAAGCAACTTTCGGCAATGTTTCGAAATCTTCAGCTTTTATTCTTGTGACGACCGGTGCTTTAATTGAAGAAAACGGAGTGGCGCCGTAATCGTAAACATTAACATATTTTGCCCCACTAAGGTGACTTAGTTGTTTTCTGATTCTTTCTTCCACGTCCCACATACTTGCATCTCTGTCAAATCTGTTAGTCAGATGGATTATAATATTAGCCTCTCCGGAAAGGGCACCGTTGCCCATTGCCAAAACCCCAGGTTCGCTGCCGATGGAGACGGATGATTTTCTTACTTCAGGCTGTTTGTGAAGCCATTCAGTAAAGCCTTTGATACGTCGTAGACTCTCACGCGCCGGCAGATTGGAACTGAAACTCACCTGAACTTTAATAATACCTGTATCCATGGGCGGCATTACATCCCTGCCGATAACGGGTACAATATTTTTTCCGCTTACAATGATCAGGGCAAAAGCTATTAAAATAATAAAAATTTTTCTGAAATGTGATTTTTTCGTAAACTTAAGCATGGAGATATAGGGAAGTTTCAGTTTATCAAACGTTTTGAAATAAAAACTGTTCAGCAGTTTTTCAATCTTCCACTGCCCCGCCCCGTTTTTATAAAAAAGTATAAATATTCTCGGAATAAAAGTTATTGAAAGGAAATAAGACACGGATAATGCTATAATAAGCGTGAATGCAAGAGGTTTGAAAATTTTCTCGGGGAATCCACCCACAAACATCAAAGGGAATACTGCGATAACGGTGGTAAGAGTGCCGCTGAAACTCGCCAGCGTTACTTCTTTCGTTCCATCTTTTACAGCCTCGTCAATGGGTTTATTCAAATCGTTGAAATGACGTTCGATATTTTCTATGACAACAACAGAGTCATCCACGACCAGTCCAAGAGCCAGCACAATTGCCGTCATTACAACTATATTAAGCTCACCGCCTGTAATCCAGATAACACCTAAACTTATAAAAAATATTATAGGTATTGTGACAGCGGAGGCCAGTGTGGCTCTGATATTGGCCAGAAACAAAAGTATGACAAAAACAACAATAATTATAGTCAGTTTTAATGTATCGAACATATTCCTCAAAGAAGTGTCCACAAGATTTTTCTGGGTGTCGGATATGCTGAAAGAGATATTATTAAAGCGGTTCTTCAGTTTGCCGACAATTTCCCGGGCAGCGTTGCTGGCATCAACGATACTGCCGCCCGGAGGTCGTTTTACGATTACGGCAATTCCGCTTTTGGCATTTCCCATATATGCAGAACGGTTTTTTTCATACCCCCAGCTTATTTCAGCGACATCTTTCAGTTTTACATTGCTCTTTACAGGGAGTTTACTGAGGGAGCCGACCGGGACTTCTTCTCCGTAAAAATTTACGGTGATATAGTTGTCTTCAGACTGAAGAAAGCCCATTGGAATATCTTTGTATGTATTGCTGATAACTTTTATTACATCTGATGCAACAAGTGAGTATTTGCGCATTTTCATGGGGTCAAGGTCAACAGACACCGCTCCCTTATATCCGCCGAAGATTTCAACATTGCCGATATATTTGTTTTTTAACAGTTCCCGCTTGATATCGCTTTCAGCGATCTTTCGTACATCAGCCAAAGTCAGAGTATTATTTTCAGGTGTAAGAGTAAAAACATCAACCGGTGCATTAAACGCACCTGAAGTGTAGATTGAAGGTGCAGCATCTTCCGGAAGCCGTGAGCGTACACGGTTAAGAGCATTATTTACGTATACCGCCGCCTCACCCAGCTCTTTGGAGTAATCAAATTCAGCTCTGACAACGGACATTCCGGCAATGTTTGTGGAGCTTACACTTCTTATGTTTGCAAGGGTGTAAATTTCTTCTTCCAGTACTTTTGAAACGGTTGATGAAACCGTTTCTGCTGTTGCTCCCGGAACCTGCGTGATGACAAATACCTGCGGATATTCGGCATCCGGGAAAAAATTCCTCTGCATTTTCATGAAGCCGATCAGACCTAAGAATATAAATGCCGCTAACAGACTGTATAATAACTGCGGTCTTTTATAAAAAAAGTTGAACATATTTCACCATCCTGTGTTAGTTCAGCGTTCAAAGTTCAACGTTCAACGTTCAATGTTAAACATTCTCAATTATATTTGACCTGTTGAATGTTGTTTTTGTCATTCGACCGACCTCGCCCACACGGGCGGAGGAGTGAAGAAATCAGTAATTTAATTGCAGTAGATCTCTCCGCTTTGGCCAAGATGGCATATTTTGTTAACCTAAACTTGTATACAACAGCTAAAAATTAAATCCTGAACCGCTAACAACTTCAAAGAAATTATTACTTAATACTTAGCGCTTAATGCTCATTATTTGCCACATTCACCGGTACACCGGAGAGCACTCTCAGAAGAATATCCGGTTTTGCTGTAATTACCCGATTTACATCGCTTAAGTTATCGGCAATTATTCCCTGGATGCCCGAATGAGCAACATCGATTCGTCTTGGTTTAACAGTACCGTTTGAGTACACGAAAATAAATTTGTCACTGTCTTTATCAAGCACAGCATTATAAGGTAAAAGTTTATTATTTCCCCGGTAGGTAACTATTTTCACCGGCAGAATCTCACCCGGTGATGCCTTAAGATTTTTTATATAAGAAGTTTTATATCTGAGCATACCTGATGCATCGGTATCATTCAGCTTTTTTATGCTGTATAATTCTCCATTGGCTTTTATTTTTTTTGTCGTTTTATCCGATGGCAGTTGTATTTCCAGATATTTTTTATCGTTGCCGGTGATATTCAGAATTTTTCTTCCTGCCATAATATTTTCACCTTCGGATGCATATTTTGCGGAAACTGTGCCACTGACAGGTGCATAAATTTTTGTATATTTAAGTGCCGCTTTTACTTCTCTGATTTTGCTCTCAAGAATTTTAATCTTATCCTGCAAAGTGTTAATTTTATTTTTTTGAGTTTCTATTTCAGAGTTCAAAGCTGCTATGGAGGTTTCCTCCGACTCGTATTCCTCTATGGATGCCCCTTCCACTTTCAAAAGCTCAGCAGTTCTGGCGTGTTTTTTCTTTAAGTTCTGCAGGGCGGTCTGTTTTGCGCTGATAACACTTTTTGCCGACTGTATTTCCCATTTTACCGACTGTTTCTCTTTCTGTAGTCCGTCAATCTTCGAATTGAGATCATCTCCATCGATTTCAACCAGAAAATCTCCTTTTTTTACTCTTTCACCTGTTTGCACGGGGAGTTTTTTAATTCTGCCGGAGATCTTAGTGTTTATTACGGCTCCGGCGTCACTCTTGACGGTGGCAATATATGAAAGTGTTAACAGGACGTCTTTATTTTGCAATTTATATGAATGAACAACAATGGGTCTTGCAGCGGGTGGTTTCGCCTCTGCCATTTGTGTTTTGCGTTTTTTCAATAGCATTATCGCAGCAAAAACAACAAAAACTATTAATAATACCGATATTATTTTTTTAATCACTTTAGCACCTCGGTTAATTTTATTCCGTATAAGAGAGCCTGTCCTGCATAAATCTGCCATTTTTCATTTTCCAAAGCAGCCAAATTAGATTCTGATTTTAGAACGTCAACTTCATAGCTGAGATAATCTTCAACGGTCATCCTTCTGTTTTTATATGCCACCTTAGCCGTATTCAGAAGTTTTTTAGCATAAACTATATCTTCTTCCGCCTGCTTGATTGATTTTTTAACAATAGGCAGTTTGTTGTTAAATTTTTCTTCAAGAGAAGACAGGGCTGAACGCTCATTCAGGTATTCCTGTCTTGTCTTTAATATTTCGTTTTTTGCGATAGCGATTTCTTTTTGCGATTTTGCATCGAAAATCGGGACTGACAATTCCACCATAACATTGCCGATGTCTTCACTTTCAAATTCATCTTTATTGTAGGATTCTCCCATATTCTGTGTATAGCTGGCAGAGAGATTAAGTTCCGGATACCTGTATGCTCTCTGTTTTTCAAGCTCCTTTTTGGCAGTTTTTATATCGTATTTATAAGGTTTTATCTGAATAAAATTCGAACCATTACCGGAAAAATTGCTATCAAAGTCACCTGCTATATCCATTTTTGCAGGTTCTTTAATGTGTTGACCGGTAATCTTAAATATATCCGCTTTAACGTCCTCAATCTGTCTGTTTAGATCCTGCAGTTCCATCTCTAACTCCAGTACAGACTTATTTATCTTATAAAGCTCCGATTTCGGAACCCTTCCTGCATCCACACCTGTTTTTACAATTTTCTTTGTTTTTTTCAGAGATTCTATTCTCTTTTGCAAATATTCACGTTTTTTATTTAAATAATGAAAATAACTGTTCAGAGAAACCAGCAGTGACTGATTTTTAATGACAGCAATCTCTGTTAGAATTCCAAACTTTTCTTTCTTTAATTTTAAGATATCAGCTGTATCAAATAATTCTTTCACAAAAACCGGCATCGACGCTTTAACACCATATCTGTAAATATTTTCAGAGATAGGCAGGGATTTATTTACATTCATTTCCTCCGGTGTGATCGGCACCAGATTCTGTGGCCGGCTTGAATATTCGTATGATGCATAAAAGTCCACTTTCGGGGTAAAATTATACAGTGTTTTTGCTCTTTCCTGTCGGGAAATCTCCTCACTCAGCTTCAAACTTTTAATCTCAGGTCTCTGTGAAGCGGCCTCAAGCAAAGTGTCGATATCCGCAGCGTAAGAGCTGACCGAGATCAGCAATATTGCTGTAAAATATTTTATCATGAGCCCTCCTTATGAAACGATGAATATAGAATTCGGGCAAAGCTGTCCGCAAATTCTTCCAATGAGATATTTAGTTCAGCCGAATCAGCCACCATTCCGGTCTCAGAGGCTTTTCTTCTGACTGATATCGTCGAATAAAAGAACAGAAGAGAGCTGATTGTCAGTGCATGAAATACCACCGGGTTCTCCTCAGGTAATATGTAACCTTCATTCTTTGCCGTTTCCAATATTTCCCGAATTATTTTTATAATTTCACCCATTTGCGACATTGCATCTTCCGTTAATTTTTTTCCTCCACCTGCAACTTCTCTCAGCATCATGGGGGCAATGTGGGGGTGTTCTTCGACAATTTGTGCAAAGGTCAAGATATATGAATATATTTTAGACTTGAAAGTAAGGGATTTTTTTACATTTAAACTTAACTGTTCTGCATAATTGCCAAGGACATCGGATATTACAGCTTCATACAGTTTTTCTTTTCTACCTATGTGATAGTAAATCGTGGCTTTGTTTACCTTTGATTTGTCAGCAATTTCATCCATTCTCGCACCGTCAAAACCTTTGGCGGAAAATTCCGAGGAAGCTGCTTTTAAAATAATGGCTTTTGTTTTTTCGCTTTTAATGCTCATACTGTTAACTCCCATATTTAACTAACCAGTTAGTAAAATATGAGCCAACTTTATACTGATTGCAATAGTAAATTTATAAAAAAATCATAACAAATTGCTGATTTTTATTTTTTGATACAAATCAATTATTTTTTATCTGTGCATACTTATTCTAAAAATATGTATATAATAAAAAGGAGGGCTTGAATTATGGAAATTATCAGAATAGACGAAATCGAAGGGTTTATCAACAAAAGAGGGATCAAGGCAAAACAGCTTCTGAAAAACGATGATGTTCAGATTATGAATCTCATTTTAAAGCCCGGGGAAGTTGTGCCTGAGCATTCGGTGCCTGTATATGTGTTTTTTTATATTGTTGAGGGCAGAGGCACATTGAAGATAGGCAATGAAGAGAATGTGGTTTCTGCAAAAGATATTATTCCATGCCCCAGAAATACTGAAATGTCACTGAAAGCTGATCAGGGTGAAACATTTGTTGTGTTAAATGTAAAAACACCGAGTTTATAAATTTTTTGTTTCCGGTATAAAAACGCCAAAGAGGTAATTTTGAATTTTTCTAATTACATCAATAAATTATTTGCAAAAAATTTTTATATTTTTGACATATGTCAATTATTTTATTGGAGTGAATAATTAGTTTTATATCTATAAAATAATTCAAGGAGATAACAATGACTATTTTAAATGTCAGAAAATTTGTATTGGCGGGTATTCTAACAGTAATGTTCAGTATTCTTGCAGCCGGAGCCGCCTGGGCTCACTGTGATGCTGAGAACGGACCGGTGGCTGAGGATGCCCGAAAAGCACTGAAAACAGACGACTTCAGCAAAGTTGCAATATGGGTTGGTGAAGATCAAAATGCCGAACTTAAAAAACTTTTTAACGATGCTCTCAAAGTTTATAAAATGGGAGGCGAAGCTAAAGAGTTGGCTGAAAATTACTTTATAGAAAGCTCAATAAGACTTCATCGAGCAGCTGAAGGTATGTCTTTTACTGGTGTTAAGCCTGCACAGCCATTACCGGAAGACATTAAATTGGCTGAAAAAACATTAAAAACAGGCAATATAAAACCATTGGTAGAGTTTTTAAATTCTGAAATTGAGGCCGAGACCAAAAAATGGTTTAAAAAAGCATATGACTCCAAAAAAGAATATGATGGCGGAAGTGTTGCGAAAGGAAGAGAGTGGGTTGATGCTTATGTTAAATATGTCATTTATGTACACAATCTTTATAAGACAATAAAAGCCGGTCCTCCTCACGGTGTAGGCGAATAATAATTAATGTTAATTTTTAAATTGAGGTTGGTGTAATAGCCGCCTTCCTCAATTTAAAAATGAGTGTGTTGTATACATAACGGAGGCAAAATGAAGCAGGTTCAATTAACAATTTTACTGCTTGTTACGGTTGTTTTCTTTATGTCGGGGTTTCCCACGGCTAATAAAAATGGCAAGTGCCTGTGTTACTTGTCATAAGAACTTTGCCGCCAAGCGTTTTCCTGGACTGGTGGTTCAGTCAAATTGAACCTGCAAGAAAAGAAACAGTGTTAAAAAAGCTTATTTGACAACTTGAAAAATGAGCACATTTTAGTTGAAGAAACAAAAACAGAAAGGAGGAAAAAATGCCCCCACATTGTGACACAAAAGATGGGCCTGTAGCAGCAGCCGTAAACAAAGCATTGGAAGCCGAAAATGTGAACTACATTTTAATCTGGATTCCAAAGAGTGAGGAAAATGAGCTGAAAGATGTATTTAAAAAAGCGTTAAAAGCCAGGAAATTGGGAAAAGAAGCAAAAGATGTTGCTGATCTGTGGGTTCTCGAAACTGCTGTTCGATTGCACAGGGCCGGAGAAGGAGCTCCATATACAGGGATTAAACCTGCTGGGCTTGATGAAGGTCCTGTTGTTCCTAAGGCTGAAAAGGCAATAGAGACAGGTGATCCAAAAGAGGTCATAGATTTCATGAACCAAACGATTGAGAAGGAACTTCAGAGAAGATTCGAGCTTGTTCACTCGAAGAAAAATTACAATGTAAATGATGTTGCCGCAGGAAGGGAATATATTGATGCTTTCATAGGATTCGTTGTATATTCTCACCATCTTTATAAAAAAATATTTGGTGATGAAGAACATGAAGAGTAGAAGAATAAAGTTTAAGTAAATTCTACTTTTCAGGGCAACATAACAACCGCACACCACAAAAGGAGCAATACTATGCATGCACGACAAGTTAGTCAGGGTATCGATATTATCGCTACTGTTCACTGGGAACGGAGACTGTTTGATTCTTTAATCCCGCTGCCAGATGGCACCAGTTACAATGCGTATCTTGTCCGGGGGAAGGAATCAACGGCGTTGATTGACAGCACTGATCCGGTGCTACGAGACGATTTGATGGAGCAATTACAGGATGTTGAGCAGATCGATTACATCATTTCACAGCACTCTGAGCAGGATCATTCGGGATGCATTCCCGAGCTGCTTGAACACTATCCACAAGCAATGCTTGTGTGTAGTAAAAAGGCCGAAGACATCCTGATAACTCACCTGCAGATATCTGCCGAGCGTGTCCGGGTAGTCGAGGATGGCGAAAGTATTTCCCTCGGCGATAAGACCTTGCAGTTTGTGTACACCCCTTGGGTGCATTGGCCGGAAACCATGTGTACATATGTGCCGGAGAACAAATGCTTGTTCAGTTGCGACTTCTTTGGTTCGCATCTGGCAACCACAGATGTCTTTGTTACTGACCAAGCCAGGGTATACGAGGCGGCAAAGCGGTACTACGCCGAGATAATGATGCCGTTCCGAAAAATTATCCAGAAGAATCTTGAAAAGATTGCAGAGTGTCCCTTCGATATTATTGCTCCCAGCCACGGCCCGGTTTATGACGATCCCGGTTTTATTCTCGATGCCTACCGCGACTGGATTTCGCCGGATATGAAGAACGAAGTAGTCCTGCCATACATAAGCATGCACGGCAGCACCGAACGTATGGTCAAGCACCTCATTGACGCTCTCGCCCGAGAAGGCATAACTGTACATGCCTTTGATTTGGCGGTAACCGACATCGGCAAGCTCGCCATCGCCTTGGTTGACGCCGCCACATTGATCGTCGGCACACCGACTGTACAAGTCAGCCCGCATCCTGCTGTCTATTATACGGCGCATCTTGCGAACATGCTGCGTCCAAAGCTTAAGTACGCCGCAATAATCGGTTCTTACGGCTGGGGCAGCAAGGCCATCGAGCAGATTTCCGGTCTGATTCCGAATCTGAATGTAGATGTGTTGGGCACATTACTGCACAAAGGCGCTCCAACATCCGAGACCTACGCGGAACTAGACGCCCTCGCTGCCGCTGTTGCGAAAGCACATCGCGATGACGAATTGATAGTAACGTGAATATATAGAAGAAAAAATGGCGGGCACAAACATTAGAACAACTGAAAGAAAATTGCTTTTGTTAATTTTTTATTCAGTGCGTAACGGATATGGGACATACTGAAACACACAGAACACAACGAGTTGGATGGCTGCGTGCAGCGGTCCTTGGTGCAAATGATGGTATTGTTTCCACTGCCAGTCTGGTTTTGGGCGTTGCTTCCTCAGGCGCGAATCCACAGGACATATTGGTGGCAGGCGTAGCTGGACTTGTCGCCGGTGCTATGTCGATGGCAGCGGGTGAATACGTATCGGTCAGCTCACAAGCTGACACAGAGGGCGCTGATCTGGCCAGAGAGAGTGAAGAGCTGTCTTCTGACCCTGAACAAGAGAAAGCGGAGCTTGCGGCGATTTATGTCAAGCGTGGATTGGATCCGGAACTGGCTAACACAGTGGCTAATCAATTGATGGAGCATGATGCATTTGGTGCACATGCGCGTGATGAGCTGGGTATTTCCAAAGCCCTGGCTGCTCGCCCTATTCAGGCAGCGTTTGCTTCTGCAGGGACATTTTCAGTGGGTGCTGCCCTTCCGTTGATAGTCGTCCTTTTCTTTCCGTCTTCCACACTCATTTGGGCTGTGTCGGGTGGTTCACTCTTGTCCCTTGCGCTACTGGGTTCATTGTCAGCCAAAGTAGGCGGAGCTCCGGTGATAAAAGCCGCCTTCCGTGTTACCTTCTGGGGCGCTTTGGCAATGGCATTGACCGCTGGAGTCGGTGCACTTTTCGGGGTAGCCGCGTAAAAATTCGGAATTTAGGGACAGAAACACTTAATTGTTCTAAATAGTGGCTTTAAACTAACCGTTACACCGAAAACAGGCCGATAGCTGAGAATGACTGAACAGCTCGGAAAACGATGACTTCAGCAAAGTGGTAATATGGGTTAAGGCTTATGTTAAATACGTGATTTATGTACACAATCTTTATAAAGCAATAGAAACCGGTTTTCCGCATGATGCAGGTGGATAAAAATAATGTTCATTATAAGTATGTTGCATATGAAAGGAGATTAAGATGAAAAAGGTTGTTATAATTGGTGCCGGTTTTGGTGGTCTGAATGCCGCCAAAATTTTAGCCGGGAACAAGAATCTCAACATTACAATACTCGATAAAGAAAATCACCACCTTTTCAAACCTCTCCTTTATCAGGTGGCTTCAGCAGGATTGAATGAGTCCGATATCGCCTATCCGATTCGCAGCATTTTTGCAAAAAATAAGAATGTAAAAGTATTCAAAGAGAATGTGGTGGATATTGATAGCGACTCAAAAAATGTTATTACCGACTCTAAAATCCATAAATATGACTACCTTATTATTGCCTGCGGTGCTGTGGAAAACTATTTTGAAAATAATAATTGGATCAGTTTTGCTCCTCCACTTCAAAAATTATCCCACGCCCAGCATTTGAGAAACAAAATTCTGAATGCCTTTGAAATGGCTGAAAAATCTGAAGACGAAGAGGAAAAGAAAAAGCATCTGACTTTTGTTATCGTGGGAGGCGGTCCCACCGGTGTGGAATTAGCAGGTGCAATAGGGGAAATTACACGTATTACTCTCACCAAAGATTTCCGGAATATTGATCCCTCTTTGTCCAGAATTATTTTGATTGAAGCAAATAATACTATTTTACGCAGTTTTGATAAAAAGCTTATTAAAAAAGCATTGAGGGATTTGGAGTCACTGGGCGTGCAAGTCTGGAACAGCAGCAAAGTTACCGATATAAGAAAAGACAGTATAAGTATTGCAAGCGAAACGCTAAAGACTTCCACAATTATGTGGGCTGCCGGTACTAAAGCAAACAGTTTGGTCGAAAAAATTTATTGTGATAAAGATCAAATGGGAAAAATACTGGTGGAAAAAGATCTCAGCATAAAACAATTTCCGGATGTTTATGCTGTAGGTGATATTGTTCATTTTGAGCAGAACGGTCGCGTTTTGCCGGGCTTAGCCCCTGTAGCGATGCAGCAGGGAAAACATGTAGCAAAAACGATCTTAAAAAGAGAAGCGGGGAAACCTTATAAACCTTTTAAATACAGGGATAAAGGACAGTTGGCAACAATTGGAAGGAGCAAAGCAATTGCCGAAATAAAACGTTTTAAAGTTTCCGGAACATTCGCATGGATTACATGGCTTTTCGTACATGTTTTATACTTGACCGGATTTAAGAACAGGATGCTTGTCATGCTGCAATGGGCGTGGTCGTATTTTACATTTAAAAAGGGCGCCAGAATAATTATCGATAAATAATGTTAAGGCAATCAATATTCAATTAATTGGATGCTACTCAAGTATTTATTTTGCTTTTGACTTTTAAAATCAAGTAATTATGATACTTTAAGGATATCAGAAATTACTTGATAATTTTTTAGGCGGGCATAGACCGTTGATTCATTAAGTTGGGTATTAAAAACGGGTGATATTTATTTACAAGATCGGTGGTTCTGACCGATTAAATAGAACCCGTCACTGTCGACAGTGTTAATTTCATCCTGCAAGAAGGAGAAAAATGCCAGGTTTAAATACGGTTTTTGTGATATTAGCTGCGCTGTGCTGGGGGCTGTCAGGGGGTATTGGTGGCGTCCTAATGGCCGACGGATGGGATCCGTTCGTGGTCTCCTTCTATAGGGGCACCATCGGCCTGTTGTTTGTTATTGGCTGGCTGGCGTTGCGTCCCCGTGGCAGCGGATTGACAAACCGCCGATTATGGTTCTGGTCGGCGGTTGCGGGTCTCGGTGTGGCCGGTAACTTTTCTTTCTATTTTGTAAGCATATCAGAGGGCAGTGTTGCAGTTGCAGCGACTTTGATGTACTGTGCGCCGGTATTTGTCTATCTCGTGTCATTCGCACTTAAGCTGGAACGCCCAACTTTGATTAAATGGGCTGCAATTGTCATGGTAATGCTTGGTGTCGTTCTGCTTACACGTATTTACGAGACTGGTGCAGGCGGCGTCACGCTAATCGGTACCGGTGCCGGCCTGCTTTCCGGATTGTCTTATGCTGTTTTTATTTTCGGATTCAAATATGCGGCTCCTCACGGCAGTCCGCAGGCAATTCTCGTCATTGCGTTCGCTGTTCTCGCTGCCGTACTTATCTGGCCTGGCGATGCCGACCAAGTTCTTGCAGTGCTGAGTACGTCTAGTTGGCCACTGTTTGCAACACTGGGGGTGCTTGGAGCGGGATTGTCATTCATTTTCTATATAATTGGGCTAAACCATACCGCGCCGGCTGTGGCTTCCATAGTGGCAATGGTGGAGCCGGTTACAGCTTCGCTGTTCGGTGTCGTTGTTTTAGATGAAAGCCTTGTCGGTGTACAGATTCTCGGTATGGGACTGATATTGGTCACTGTTACGGCGCTGAGCGTACATGGGAGCGCCCGATCGAAATCTTACGATTTGCCGCTTGCTGAGTAGCGCTTATTATAATAGGGTCATGTAAATTATACATTTATTTTCGAAAGAATCATCAGTAGGGTATCCACTATCATTCTCAAATACTGTTCAGTCGCTGCATTGAATATAGACCGGTCGATGAATCTATAGGAACCTTATGTGCCTTCCGTTCCTTCTTGGTTATTTTATCCTCAAACGTTTTATATGCGGACTCTATGAAACCTTTTGAGCCAATAACAAGTGTATCAGAAAAATACCTGATCCTGTGCTGCCACAAATTTATTTCAGGACGCGAATCTTCTGAGATTCTTCCCTTTTCTGTACCTTGATAACTTTTCCTTTCAAGTTTACCCACACCATATACAAATGACATATAGTCTTCCACTTTATCAATTTCAGTACCCTCAAAACTCAGGAAATCATCTTTTGGTTTTGCCAGTCTGTTTGAAAAACTGCACCATCTGTATTCTTCCGGCTTACTGCAGATCTTTGCACGCACGGGATTCAAATCAATGTAGGCAAGCATATTCAAAAGGCTTTCTCCGCTTTCCACCAGCACACTCTTAAACCTGTCTCCCCAGAAATAGCCTTTACGGTTGTTTCTTTTGTTGTACCATCTGGAAAAAGTCATTTTTATCGATTTTACATATTCTGATATGTCGGTAAGCTTCTCTTTATATTTTAGTATTTCAGATTCTGTGATTTCGTCTGAAATAATTTTATTGTGGCGGGATAACCGTTTTTTGAGTTCTTCATTATCAATGTCTTCCACTGATGATGTTTTTACGAGAAGGTGAAAGTGGTTGTCCATAATGCAATAGCCGATAACACTTACGAAATACAGTGAGCTGAACTGCTTTATAACAGAAAGGAGCTTTTCCTTTTCAACATCCCCCAGCAAAAACTCTCCTCCCACTGTCCGGGAGATCACATGATAGTATCCAACATCGCCGTTAATTTTAAACCGTTTTGTCCTTGCCATTTCAACCCCCTAAGAGTTTAAAACACTCAAACATTTTTCTTCTTTACTCTTCACTGTCTTTTCAATCGCCTCAACTCAATCAAACTTTATCAACAAGCATTCACTTCCACGTTCACACCCACGTTTTCTAAAGCCATAACTTAAATTTTAGCACTTAATACTACTATGTCAAGCATTATTTACCTGTCCCCTTTTCTCACCTGTCCCCTTTTCTCCCTTTTCTCAAGCATTATTTACCTGTCCCCTTTTCTCACCTGTCCCCTTTTCTCCCTTTTCTCACCTGTCCCCTTTTCTCCCCCTTTTCTCGTTATCATAGAAACATCCGTCTGTAGCGATAATATGCAGATGGGGATTGAAATTCTGGAAATCACCGAAGGTATGCACAGCGACCACGCCTCCGGGGACTGCCTTGGTGTCGGCGACACCAGCTTTCAAGTAGGTGCATAATATTTTCCACGCGCACCGGGAGAGTTTGGCCAGCAGCCGGCGATGAAACATGAAATAAATCCGAAGCCGTTTGGGGATACTAAAGACCCATTGCCGATGAGGAACATGTTTGAGTACTTCTTCACATAACCATTGACCGAATTCGACAACCCGTTTCTGATGACAGGATGGGCAGAAATGACGGCGCTTGCAGGAAAACGGCAGTAAATATTCATGGCCGCAGGACTCACATCGCACGCGGGCAAAACCAAGGTGCAGATCCCCGCAATCCAGATACCGGTAAATCACCTCCCTGACATAGGGCCGGAAAAATCCGTATTGACTTTGATACCGTTCTTCCCAGATCATTTCAAGGTCTTCGAAATGATTTTGAACGCACTGAAAGTAACCAGAGTTTTGAGGATTGCGGGACGTGTAGGCATTATCAGTTGATTTTGTGGCAGGTTGCAACACTTCGGCAATCTCCGGCAGATCAAAATAAATGCATCGATGATGGCTGAAGGACAAAATGTAAATATCAATGTAAAGCACATATAAACATTTTGTAAAGGATGAATTGTGGCAATTGATAAAAAATGGCGGCGCGTTATCAGCTGTGAAGAATTTGCGGGAAAACCAACTGATTCTGCTCCTCAGCTTCTTCCTCCAAGTCTTGAAGTGGAACAGCCCTAAGGGCCGGGAGCAGGCTTTTTGTCTGCGGGATATGGGGATTGATTCAATCGATTACCAAATCAATGGGTTGTCCCTGCACAGGGTGTTTACCGACAAGCAGTTTTTGCCATATTTAATACCAACATATCACTACAGCGACACATATTTAAGGTAGACAACCGGCCGAAATTCGGGTAAAAACGTCGGGTACCGGAACGGAAAAAGGTCTCGTATCAATGGCTCGATTTGTTCCGTTGCCGGATGCGTTAACGAATGCTGAGCAACTGATGGGGGCCGCACTGAAAAACCCCGATCAGGTTTCTTGAGTCATACTAGATATGGGGTAACGCCATGCCCATTAACGGTTTGAGAGAGTTTGGGACTGGGAAATCAGATGCCCTCACTAGAGAGTTGCCATTTGTTTTGACTGGACTCTCCATGATAGCGGTTGCGTACGGTTTTGCGCGCTTCAGCTATGGTTTGTTTTTGCCCCAGTTTCGTAGTGAATTTGCGCTGAGTTCTAGTTTATTGGGGTTAATCGCTGGTGGTTCCTATTTGGGTTACTGCTTTGCGATTGTAGCCGCTAGCCCAACTTTGCCAACACAGTGTTCTATAATAGTTGCAGGGTTAAGTTGGATTGAACAGATCTTTGTAAAATACTGATATTTTGCTTGATAGTTAAGTAATACTATAAAAATTGGCTGATTTTCCATTTGTAGTGACCTAACA
>Ga0247721_100117_pt1 | contig 36176 bp, 33 predicted proteins | sample MSEWel2017_08_16_FD_189089 | JGI IMG/M metagenome (GOLD analysis project Ga0247721, IMG submission 189089) | Subsurface sediment microbial communities from gas well in West Virginia, United States - MSEEL Well Study Marcellus 3H_2017_08_16 | ecosystem: Environmental > Terrestrial > Deep...
TATTTCCTAGAAATTGCATTGCTCCACTATTTTGAATTCCCCTACTAATTACAAACATTGCCATAACTGTAATTGTCGCTGAATTACTAAATCCTGATAAAGCATCCTCAACTGAGACCTTCGTCCAGAAATTGAGTATAATTAAAATAACTGGTATACATAAAGATATAACACCTATTGGAAGCGGCTCCCATATAAACATAACTAAAAGTAAAAATATTAACAAAATAATAATAAGTATTCCTTGATTAAAAGTTGGTGTACTTTTAATATTTGTCTTATTTTGACTTTCTTGTGCCTGCACACAATATGGTTGAAAAAAAACAAATAATAGAATAAGCAAAATGAATACTGCAGTTAAATAATTATTTTTTGTTAACATATTCATCTCCTCCTATTAAATTCAATATTTTTTTAATCAGCTTCGTTTTAAATTATTTTAGTTTTTTTGCAGAGTAATTTCTTATTTTATTTTAATGAATTTTATTTTATTTTTCAAGTATCTAAAAATATATTTTAATAAATTTTATCTTATGTTTTTAGCTGCTGCAGCTTACTTATCCTGCTCTCTACATATGCTAAATTAATTTTATAACTCAAACTTCGCACATAAATAATCCTTTTGCAAATGCGAAGTTTGAGTTATAAAATTCCTTTTTTTAATTGAAAGTTTCTGGCTGGCCTGTTAAACTATAAGCAAAGTTCGAATATATTAAAAAAATCGGGGTGAATCACCTTGCAAAATGTAAAAAATTTATTTAATAAATATAGTGGAGATATGCTGAGTGGTTTAACTACTGCTACTATTGCACTGCCGCAGAATATGGCTTATGCTTTAATTTTAGGAATTAATCCAATTTACGGTATTTACGCGTCAATTTTTTCAATGCTGACCGCCTCTATCTTCAATTTTTCCTCTTATGTAATTGTAGGCCCAACAAATATGTTGACAGTAGCTCTTTACAGTAGTTTAAGTAGTTTTCAGGGCGAAAATTATCTGCAGGTTATATTTTTAACTACCTTTTTAATCGGCCTCTTTCAATTTTTACTGGTCAGTTTTAATTTAAGTGAATTAATAAAATACATTTCACACCCGGTGGTGGTTGGACTTTCACACGGAGCAGCTGTATTGATTTTGTTTTCTCAAATAGAAAATTTCACAGGTGTCAGTGTCAGTGGTTCAAATGTAATCACCAAAAGCACCCAGTTCATTTCAAATATTTCCGAGCTGAATTATCTTAATTTAGCAGTTGGTGCAGCAACTTTATTTTTAATCTTTGTGATACCCCTAATCAAGAAATCACTGCCGGAATATCTAATAACAGTAGTCTTAATGACTATTCTAACTACAGCAGCGGGAATTAATCAGTCAATACCACTGGTCGGGGAAATCCCAAAAAGAATTATAGATTTTAATCTCATAAGCCTGGACTGGAATCTTATAGGCCAGGTTTACACTAAAGCCTTTTCTATTGCCTTACTTGGATTAATCCAGACTATGGCTGTACTGCAGTCACTTGCTTTGAAAACAGAAGAAGAACCTAACTTTGATCGAGAATTTAGGAGTCAGGGGATTACAAATATGGTAATTTCATTTTTTAGTGGTTTTGCTATTTCTTCTTCTTTTGCAAAAACTTTTACCAATTTAAGTGCAGGAGCCAAACATAGAGTTTCCCAATTTTTCTCTGCAATTTCGATTATTTTATTTATTATATTTTTCAGAACTTATCTGGCCTATATTCCAGTTGCTGTTTTAGCAGGACTTGTTATCTCAGCAGCAGTCGGAATCCTGGATCTAAAAGAAGTAATCAGAAATCTGAAAACTACCAGGGGAGACGCTTTAATTTTTGGAACAACCTTTCTTGCCACCATTGTCCTCCCAAATATTGATCAGGCAATTTATTTTGGAGTTTTGGTCTCTTTAGTGGTAGTCTTACAAATTTCCAAAGAAGCTGACATTGATATGTTATATTATGACAAAAAAGAGGATGACGAAGGTTATCATCTGCATAATATCCAGGATGAAAAAACAGCTGAATCAGACATTTCCGCCAGACAGGCACGAGTTATTGATCTTAAAGGAGCAGTCCATTTTAGTGCTGCAGATGATTTAAAAGAACAGCTGGAGGAATTTTATCAGCCAAAAACAGATTTTATTATCAGACTGAGAAATGTTAGAAGAATTGATATTACAATTATCAAAGTCTTAGAAGATTTTATAGACCAGGTGCAGGAAAATGGTGGAGAAATTATGCTGACCGGAGTTAATGAGCGGCTGCTTAAAATTTTCCGCAAAATTGGGCTTGTAGAAAAAGTTGGAGAAGCCAATATTTATCTGCCAGAAACTGAATATTTTGCTGCCACCCATAAAGCCCTCGAATTCAGCCATAATGGCTTTGGGAAACAAAAAAATTCAAAAGATGAGAATAATGATCAAAGTACAAATGAGAATCAGGAAAATAAAGAAAATGAGAAAAATAATAATTAAATAAATAACTAAGCTCCCAACGGCCCTGTTAAAGTTAATTCTAACTGCAGCCTGAATGGGAGCTTTTTTCTTTAAAAACCTTATTCCGTTTTTTAAAATTTTATTAATTATTTTTATTTTCTCAAACTATGTCCTTTATCCTGACTGACAAAACGGCCGAGAGAAGCAATGATTCCACCAATACACTGGCGGCAGTCTCCCGCTGCCTCATTGATACAGATTTTTTCCGGATAAATTTGATATTTTTCCCGGTACTGTGAATCAGTTACATTGGGCATCACTACATTAGCTCCTGCCAGCAGAGCCTTCTGCCTGCCTTCAGCATCAATTGTACCCAGAGCAGTTGTTGCCGGGATATGAGCCAGCGGCAGCAGCAGCCGGCTTAAGGCAGTGAACTTTAGAGTCATCTCCACTGTTCCAGTCTTACTATCTTTAAGCGGTGTCTGCTGATGAGGAATAAAAGGTCCCGAGCCAATCATATCAAGCTCTAAATCCTGAGATAAAAGCAGGTCTTCAGCCATAATCTCGGGGGTCTGTCCCGGTAGGTCAATTATGACCCCACTTCCAATCTGATAGCCGATTGTTTTAAGATACTTAAGACTTTCAATCCTGTTGTCAAAACTCATCCCCGGATGATATTTTTCGTATAAAGCACGATCTGCTATTTCATGTTTTAAGAGATAGCGATCAGCACCAGCTTCCCGCCAGAGTTTATAGGCCGCAAAATCTCTTTCTCCCAGGCTTAAAGTAATTGCCATCCCGGTTGTATTTTTAATTTCCTTAATAATCTCTGTAATTTCAGCCGCCGGATATTCATCTTCTCCTGACTGCAGTACAACGGTCTGATAACCAAGTTCAGCCGCCATCTGAGCAGTTTTAATAATTTCTTCTTTTTCTAACTGATAACGCTCAAGTTTCTGATTAGCTTTTCTCAAGCCACAGTAATGACAGTTCTGCTTACAGTAGCTGGAAAACTCAATAATTGCTCTTAAATGAACCTCATCTCCACAGATCTCTTTCCTCTTCTGATCTGCTTTCTGCAGTAGATAATCAAGCTGATTGATATCTGCTGCCAGCAGAGATGTAATTTCTTCTTTATTTAGTTCTGCCTTCTCAGAGGCCTGGTCAACCAGTCTTTTTATTTCAAATTGATTCAACTAAATCACCTCTTCCATTTCTTTTCGTTCCACATCTATCTGATCCTGCTGCCAGAGTTTTAGTGCTTCTGGAAAAGGTTTTAAGGCGCGGTCTAAAATTCCATGCAGCCAGGCAATAGCGATTCCATAATTAATTACCGGAATTCCTGCCTGATTTGCCTCCTCTAATCTCGATAAAACTTCCTTGCGGTTTAGCATACAGCTGCCGCAGTGCAAAATAATTGTGTATTCTTCCAGATTATCCGGAAATTCTCTTCCAGCTACATGTTCAAATTCAATTTCCGGACTAATTTGATTATGAATCCAGTTTGGAATTTTAACTGTACCAATATCATCCTGCTGGCGGCGGTGGGTACAGGCTTCTGCTACCAGAACCTTATCACCGGCTTTCAATTTATCCATTACCTTTGCTCCTCTGACAAAAGTATTCAGATCACCTTTGTAGCGGGCAAAAAGAACAGAAAACCCTGTCATTAAAATATCTTGTGGTACCTCTTTCGATACCATTTCAAAAGCCTGAGAATCAGTAACTACAATTTTAGGCTTCTTTTTCAATTTATTTATTTCAGAGCTTACTTCGGCTTTTTTGGTCACCAGAGCTGCAGCATCATGATCTAAAATATCTCTGATTGTCTGAACCTGAGGCAGAATCAATCTTCCTTTGGGTGCTGCACTGTCAATGGGAGTCACTAAAACAGCTACCTCTCCTGCTTCAATTAAATCTCCCATAATTGTATCCCGACTGTGATCCTGAGGCATTTTCTCGGCAGCTTTTTCTCTAATTAAATCTATATTGATTTCAGCTTCTGCACTGGCTTTTATAAATTCCAGCTCATGTTTTTCGAAAAATTGATTGAATTCTTCTGAAACTGCAGCCTGCTCTTTACTTTCTGGATCCAGCAGTTCAACTTTATTTAAAACAATTATAAAAGGAATATCTCTTTCTTTAAATTCCCTGACCAACTCAGCTTCGAACTCTCCTGCACCCTGCACAGCTGAAATAACAAGCAGCGCCAGATCAGTCTTCCGCATAATTTCTTTAGTCTTTTTGATTCGCATTTCTCCCAGCTCACCCTGATCATCAATCCCTGCTGTATCAATCATCATCACCGGTCCAATCGGCAGCAGTTCCATTGCCTTATAAACTGGATCAGTTGTAGTTCCAGGCTGGCTGGAAACAAGGGCCAGCTTCTGATTTGTCAGTTTATTAATTAGAGAAGATTTACCAACATTTCGCCTGCCAAAAACTGCAATATGCGGCCGATCTCCCTTTGCTGTAGAATTCATTTTTCCACTTCCTTATTTATAATAGTTTCTTAACTTGAAATTAGTTACACTAAAAATCATCATCAGTAAAATAGAAACAATTATCTCCGTCAAGATTTTAGCTTTAGATTTTATTATTAACATTCTTATTATTGTAAGCCGCAAAGCAGTCGCTGTGACTTAGTAAGATTAACTAGAAGGAGTTGATTATTGTGAGAATCGAAATTGACTGCCAGACACGATATCTGGCACTGACTGCGGCACAGGAGGTGCCGATCAGGAAGGAAGTCAATTCGGATTTGAAACAATAATCTTACTCCCTTCTTTAATCTTAATTTGGAACTAGACTGTTTTGCGGCTCACAATAAGATAATTTCGAATTATAATAAAATCTAAAGATATAAATCGTGCTTTCCATCTGCAATCGCATCAAGTTTATCAGCAATATTTTCAGCCAACTTCGGATTATCATTTTTCAGCTTCTCCATCAGAACAGATAGACATTCCTTACCGTGCTTTCGACTTTCTTCTGTTCCAAAGTCCTCTAAATATTCTTTAAAAGTTAGCATTGCATTAGGACGGCAGAATTCCTGAATTTTACCTGGCTTGGCCAGATCCATAAAGTCTTTTCCAGTCCGACCAAGACGGTAACAGGCGGTACAGAAACTTGGAATATAACCATCTTTAGCTATCCCGGAAATAATCTCATCAATAGGACGTAGATCATGGAGTGAAAACTGAGCCAGTTCTTCTTTATTATTTTCCTTTTTCTCATAGCCGCCTGGAGTTGTCCGGGAACCAGCAGATATCTGAGAAACTCCGTGCTCAAACAATTCATTTCTCATCTCTGAGGTTTCTCTAGTCGATAAAATCATACCTGTATAAGGAATTGCCAGTCTCAAAACTGCTACCAGTTTGCGAAAATCAGAATCTGATACAGGATAAGGAACTTCATCCAGAGGAGTTCCCAGAGCTGGATTAAGTCTGGGTACTGAAACAGTATGAGGTCCAACTCCCCACTTTTTATCCAGATACTCAGCATGTAAAAGCATTCCAATTACATCAAATTTATAATCATAAAGTCCAAATAGAGCTCCAATACCCACATCATCAATTCCAGCTTCCTGAGCTCTATCCATCACCGAAAGACGCCATTCATAATTACTCTTGGGACCTGATGGATGAAGTTTCTGGTACTGTTTGCGGTTATAGGTTTCCTGAAAACAGGTATAAGTACCTATTTCAGATTCTTTAAGTTTTTTAAAATCTTCGGTACTTAAAGGAGCAATTTCCGCATTAATTCTTCTAATTTCTCCACCATTTTCAGTTTTGACATCATAGGCAGTTTTAATGCTTTCCACTACATAATCTAAATCTGTATTAGGTGCCTCTCCGGTTAAAACGAGTAATCTTTTATGTCCTTCTTTCTCTAAAGCCTCAACTTCGTTACGAATTTCCTGCTGAGTTAGTTTTTTGCGATCTACAAGGTGGTTATCTTTGCGGAAACCACAGTAAAGACAGTCGTTGACACACTGATTGGCAAAATATAGGGGAGCAAAAATAACCAGCCGCTTACCGTAAATTTCTTCCTTAACTTTACGGGCAGCTTCCAGAAAACGATCAATTAGCTCCTCATCCTCAACCTGCAGTAAAGTTGCCGCTTCAACCGGAGTTATTCCCTTTAACTCTAAAGCTTTCTCTACAATTCTATTTACTTCTTCCGGGCTCGGCTTTTGTGCCTCAGCCAGAATTCCCTCAATTTTCTCATCAGTTATATAGTCACAGACTTCAGTCCGATAATCCTCTCCAAATTCCTCTTTAAAATAATTAATATTGCTCATAATTTCCTCCTTTAATTTACTGGTACCGTGCACCACCCGATTTATGTCGAAAAATGTCTAAAACACATCTTTTTCAACATAATATTATATAATTCGACACAAACTGACAGGTGCACGGTACGATACGCGTACGTGACTTGTTCAATTTACTCAATCTCAACCGATGTCAAAGCTGATTTTAAATTAACACCCGGCAGATTCCCCAGCTGACCTGTCATTGCTCCAATCTCATCTGGTGTTCCCTCTACTATTAGTGAAATCATTGATAATCCGTGTTCTACTGAAGGTATCCCCATTCTGCCAATGATACAGTCAGCATTTTTACTTAAAATTTTATTAATTCGATCACTTACCTTTTCTCTCCTTTCTACAACAACTGCTACTGAGCCAATTCTTTTTTTCATCTTCGTTCCTCCATTAGTTGTGATATATTTCTTTTGTACCAGGTACAAAAAGGCCTTTTTGTACCTGGTACCTATATATAGACATAGAAAGATCCCTCCCCTGATTCTCAGAAATCATCCTTAAATTCAGGAAGTGCTAAAATATGATATCCTTTCAAACAGGTGGCCCCGGCTGATCAGATATTAACTTTGATAATATTATAACTCATTTTGACTCTTTGTTCAAGTTTTCACTAAAAAAATTAATTATTTTCACTTTTTTAGGATTGTGAGTTTATAAGACATTTGTAGACTATAATCCCCGGATATAAGCTTTAATTGCCTTTAAATGATGTAACAGATTCTTGCTTTTTAACTTTAGATATAGTAAAATTAGATAGGAACACTTTAAACTTAAAAAAATATATATTAAAGTGTTAAAGTAATAAATTTTTTTACAACAAGAAGGGAGAAGATATGAATATGTTAAAAAAGAAAAACTCTTTAGTTTTTTTAACTGCTGTTATTGTTTTTAGTCTTTTAGTTAGTGGAATGGCAGCTGCCCAGGATACTACTTTCCTCTCAATCGCAACCGGAGGTACCTCAGGTACTTATTATCCAATTGGCGGTGCAATTGCAAAAGTCCTCAACGAGAATGTAGAGAATATTAATACATCTGCTCAATCTACTGGAGCTTCTGTAACAAATACTCGCCTGATCTATAATCAGCAAGTTGAATTAGCAATTCTTCAGAATGATATTGCCAGCTATGCTGTAAATGGTCAAAATCAATTTGCAGATAGTCAGGTTAATAATATGAGAGGTATTGCTGTTTTATATCCAGAAGTTATTCAGATTATTGTTCGTGATGAGGCCGGAATAGAAAGCATTAAAGACCTAAAAGGTAAAAGTGTAGCTGTCGGTGCTCCTGGTAGTGGTGCTGAAGCAAATGCCAGTCAGATTTTAAAACACTTTGATTTAACTTATGAAGACATTGAAGAAGATTATCTATCTTTCGGAGAAGCAGCAAGTAGACTTAAGGACAGACAGATTGATGCCGCATTTTTAACAGCCGGTATTCCAACTGCAGCTGTGATGGATGTTGCAGCAACTCAGGATATTTCACTGCTTAACTTTAGTGACTCAGATATTGAATCATTAAATGAAGCTTATCCATATCTAACCGGAGTAACTGTTCCAGCAGGAACATATAATGGTTTAGAAAAGGATGTTCAGACTGTTGCATTAAAAGCTATTCTTGTTGCAGATGCAGCTTTAAGTGAAGATGTTGTTTATAATATTACCAAAGCAATTTTCGAAAACAGAGATACTTTAATTGCAGCTCATGATAGAGCCAGAGATATTAAACTAGAAAGTGCTCTAGATGGAATGACAGTTGAACTTCATCCCGGTGCTCAGAAATATTATAATGAGGTAAAGTAATCAGATTTTAGAATGGGCTTAAAGTTATAATAAATCACTGATTTAAATTATTGTAATAAATTAATATTAAGCCTCTAAAATCTATCTAGAAGGAGGAAAACCGGGTATTGAAAAATACCCGGCTCTCATTTTTATGAATAAAAATAAATTATTTAATTTTTTTTTGTTTGGATTATTACTTTTTATTATAGTATTTTCACTCTTTGTTTTTAAAGTCAATACCCTACAGCTTATTGATTATAAAGCAGATAAAATTATCTGGGAAGAAAAAGTAAAAGATGGTGATAATTTTGAGATTAAGTATCAGCACTCAGTTGCCAGAACCCCTGTAATTGAATTCTTTGAAATCAAAGATGGAAAAATATTATTAACAGGAACAGAATATCAGTCTTACGGAGCCGGTCTCCCTACCTCTGCTGAACAGGGAGATTACATAGTAGAAAATGATAGATTTATTATTAAAAATATAAATCAGTTTCTACCAGAAATAATGCTCAGAGTCAGTGATTATGCAAAACATGAATTTATTTTTAAGCAGGAGAGTTTTAAACTATACAAAAATTTAAAAACAGAAACTCTACTGCAGATTAAGACTGAAAAAATTAGCTATTTTACATTTATCTTAAGGAGGTTTTAAAATGGCTGAAAAAGAACATTTAAAGGAAGATGAATTATTAAAAAAATATGATCCTAGTGCAGATTACAGACATTATACTGGACTGGCAGCAGTCCTGGTTTCAACAATTGCCATAACTTTATCTTTATTTCACCTTTATACAGCGGGATTTGGAATCCTGCTGGCTTTAAAACAGCGGGCGGTTCATCTGGGCTTTATTTTTACCCTTATTTTTCTTTTATATCCTGCATTAAAAGATAAAAAGGAAAGTAAGTTTATCTTGACCATTGATTTAATCTTTGCTCTCGGTAGTATTGCAATTTCTTCCTATATTATAATTAATTATGTAGAACTGGTTCACAGAGCTGGAATGTACACTCAGGTTGACCAGATGATGGCAATTCTAGCAATCATCATTGTTCTGGAAGGAACCCGAAGAGCTTTAGGCCCAGAATTACCTGCAATTGCAATTTTATTTTTACTTTATGCTCATTATGGACAACAAATGCCTGGAATGCTGGCACACCGCGGTTATTCCTGGTCCCGAATTGCAAGTCATATGTATTTTACTACTGAAGGTATTTTTGGAATTCCACTGGGAGTATCTGCAACCTATATTTTCTTATTTTTACTCCTTGGTGCTTTTGCCAAACGAACGGGACTTGGTGATTTATTTATTGATCTTTCGCTTTCTCTGACCGGAAGAACAACCGGTGGCCCGGCTAAAGCTGCAGTTGTTTCAAGTGGTTTAATGGGTTCTATTTCTGGAAGTTCAGTAGCAAATACAGTAACCACAGGCTCTTTTACAATTCCTTTAATGAAGAGAGTTGGCTATAATTCTCAATTTGCAGCCGCTGTTGAAGCCTCTGCTTCTACCGGAGGCCAGATAATGCCGCCAATCATGGGTGCTGCTGCCTTTATTATGGCCGAATTTATTGGAGTTCCCTATGTTACAATTGCCAGAGCCGCTATTTTACCAGCAATTTTGTATTACATAACTGTTGGTTTAATGGTTCACTTTGAGGCAAAAAAACAGGGCCTCGTGGGCATGAGTGAAGAGCTAATTCCTAGGTTTTTAACTGTCTTAAAAAATAGAGGGCATATGATAGCACCCCTGATTATTATCTTCTATTATTTATTCAGAGGTTATACACCTTTAAAGGCAGCTTTTCTTGGTATTTTGGTCTCTTTTGCCTTAAGTTTTTTAAAAAAAGATACCCGGATGAATTTAAAGGACCTGCTGGATACATTGAGAGAAGGAGCGATTTCCGCTCTGGGAGTTGCCGCCGCCTGTGCCTCAGTTGGTTTTATAGTTGGAGTTACAACTCTAACCGGCCTTGGACTTAAATTTACAAGTCTAACTATAGCTCTTGCTAATGGTAATCTCTTTCTGGCTCTCTTTTTTACTATGATCGCCTGTACTATTCTGGGAACTGGTTTACCTACAACTGCTACTTATATTGTGCTGGCAACAATGGCTGCTCCTGCATTAACTCAACTGGGAGTACCAATTTTAGCTGCCCATCTGTTTGTACTTTATTTTGGGGTTGTAGCTGATCTCACTCCTCCGGCGGCATTAGCTGCCTATGCAGGTGCAGGTATCTCAGGCTCCGACCCATTTAAAACTGGACTTACAGCAGTTAAACTTGCAATTGCCGGCTTTGTGGTCCCGTTTGTCTTTGCCTATTCTCCTTCACTGCTGTTGATAGATACTACAGTTGTTCAGGTGATTTTAATTACCGGAAGTTCGATTTTGGGAGTATTCTCTCTGGCAGCGGCAGTACTGGGTTATTTAAACCGGAAGACTACTATTTTAGAAAGATTACTGCTTTTGGGAAGTGCCTATGGTCTCTTAATCCCGGGCTGGCAGTTAGATCTACTGGGAAGTTTACTGCTGGTAGTTGTCTTATATCTGCAGTTTAAAAATAAGCAGGATTTTACACCAAAAGCAGCTTAAACTGGCTAAAATTGATTTAAATAATGTTTTAATATTCGATTCGGCTTAATTTAAAAGCTTAAATTTTGAATTAAGTTCTAAAAAAATACTAAATTAATTTTCAAGTACAAAAAGCCCTCTGAAGTTTAATTACTTCTAGAGGGCTTTAAGTTTATAATTCTAAGATATTATTAATTAATTTCTGCATCATTTTTTCCTCAAAAACTTCCAGAGTGTGCCCCGGGGTCAGTACAATCACCTTACCATTTTTGTAATCTTTACTCCAGCCGGCTGTACTTTCCCCAAATTGATCACTTTCGGCCTTCAAAAAGATTTCAACTTCTGGATCCACATTCATAAAGTACTGTTCATCTGTAATTTTAAAATCCGTAATCCCCTGAGTCAGAAAATTATCTGCTGCTGCTTTAATTGTGATTTCTGGATGTTCTTCCGGGTGTTCAATAAAATGTCCTCCTGCAATCTCTCTAAAGAGTCCATCTCTGGGATAACTTGCTGTCCCGGAATGAACTAAAAATAATTTTCCACCCTCTGCTAAAAACTGATCGATTTTCTTTTCGTGATATTCGTCAAGCCAGTAAGCCTCATCCTCTGGATCATTAATTTTACCCCAGGTTGCTAAAATTAAAACATCATATTCCATTAAACCTTCCCAGTTAACTTCCTGATAATTACTGTAAATATCAAGCTGATAATTATTTTTAATTATCATTTTCAAAGCCTGTTTTAAATAGTCAGAAGGATGATAATAGTCTCCGACCAGGGCCAGTATCTTTTTCATCTGTCAGCCTCCTTTTCTATTACTATTTACTTACATTTTATGGTAACTATCATATTTTATTTGACGTTATCTTCTGATTGAACTAACTCTCAATTTTTAACTAAAAATCAAAATATTAATCTAAAATCAAAATATCATGAGGATCATCAACAATAATCTGTGGACTTCCCTGATAAAACTCAATTTCTCCTAAAACCTTAATTTTTTTATCCAGAAAATATTCTGCTGGCTGGTAATCAAATTTATTTAAATCACGGTTAAAAATCACCAGCGAAAGTGTGTTTTGATAGTCTTTAGAAAAATTAAGATAGTTAACCGAATCAGCGGCTGCAGTATTGACTATCTTCCCCTCTACAATTACCCTTTTACCTCTAAATAATTCAGCCTGCTGATAGGAAATTACCGGTAAAGACTTTTCCATTTCCAGAACCTGAGACCAGATGCCCTTTCTGGCCTCTCTTGCTTCTGAGACCGCATTTTTAAACTCGGCCTCGAATTTATCATTGGGCTCAACTATCATCAAAGATGCATAACCAGCTTCCAGCAGCATTTGATTAAAATTTTGGCCGTCCTGATAAATATAGGCTAAAATCCTGCCGTACTGGTCTTCTCTTTCCTGATCATACTCCAACAACACATTCTGTTTATTTAAATGTTTTAAAGTAAATTCTCTAGCCTCTTCAGCATAAAACTCGGATTGTTGATTATTTTCCCAGTTAATCTCAGGAGTGTCAACACCTAAAAGCCGAATAGAATCACCAGCTCCAGTTTTAACTGTATCTCCATCAATTACTCTTGCTATATAAACTTCTGCTGCCTGCTGACCGCTAAAATAAAAGTAAGAACCACCAAGTATAACTACTAAGGCCATTAAAGCTGTAAATGATTTTTTTAACATCAAATCAATCCTTAATTTTTTCTTTTCTGACAGAATTATAATGATTACTGTTTATAAGTGCTTAAAAATTTCTTTAAACGACCAATAGCAATCTTTAAATCTTCTTCAGGTGGTAAAAAGACAAGTCTAAAGTGATTGGGCTCTGGCCAATTAAAGCCACTACCCTGAACTAAAAGCACCTTCTCCTGAGTTAAAAAATCAAGAATAAAACGTTCATCATTTGTAATATTAAATCTCTCAATCTCAATTTTTGGAAAAAGATACAGACCCGCCTCCGGTTTAACACAGCTAATTCCCGATATATCTGTCAGCAGCTTATGGGCTAAATCACGCTGTTCTTTAAGCCGACCACCCGGCAGCACAAGATCATCAATACTCTGATATCCCCCCAGAGAAGTCTGGATAGCATACTGAGAGGGTACATTACTGCAGAGCCGCATAGAAGAAAGCATATTTAAACCTTCAATATAACTTTCTGCATGATATTTTTGTCCACTTAACATCATCCAGCCGGCTCTAAATCCAGGAACCCGATGTGATTTAGAAAGTCCGCTAAAAGTAACTACCAGTACATCCTCAGTCAGGGTAGCAATTGAAGTATGTTCTACCCCATTATAGGTTATTTTTTCATAAATCTCATCACTGTAGATAATCAGTTCGTTTTCTTTAGCAATCTCAATAATTCCTTCTAAAATTTCTGCCGGATAATTGGCTCCTGTCGGATTATTGGGATTGATAATCACAATTGCCATTGTATTAGCATTAATCTTAGCTCTAATATCGTCCAGATCGGGATACCACTTTGACTGTTCATCACAGATATAATGGACGGGTTTACCTCCGGCAAGATTGACTGATGCTGTCCAGAGTGGATAATCAGGCATCGGAATTAAAACCTCATCTCCATCATCCAGAAGTCCCTGCATTGCCATTGTAATTAATTCACTAACACCATTCCCGATATAAATGTCATCAATCTCCACATCCATAATTCCCTTTTTCTGATAGTACTGCATAACTGCTTTTCGGGCAGGAAAGATTCCTTTAGATTCACAGTACCCCTGCGAATTTTTCAAATTATACATCACATCATGAATAATCTCATCTGGGGCATTAAAACCAAAAGGGGCTGTGTTCCCAATATTCAACTTGTAAATATTATATCCTTCTTCTTCTAAACGCGTAGCCTCATCCAGAACCGGTCCTCGAATGTCATAACAAACATTTTGCAACTTAAGTGATTTTTTAATATAATCCATATTTCAGCCTCCATTTCTACTCACTAATCACTACTCACTAGTTCATTTCTTTATTCAGAAAAACTCTTCTTACTCTTATTATTATACATTATTTTATCGGCTTTTTTAAATATCTGATCTAAATTCTGTTCTTTTTTTGTTTTGACAGCAAAACCAAGTGATAATTTAAGCTCTTCTACCAGCTCATGCTGCTGATTATATTTCTTTAAATTAAATTTAATCCGCTGATAGATTTTATCAGCAGCTTCAAAACCTGTTTCCGGCAGAATAATTGCAAATTCATCTCCCCCAATTCTGGCGACTATATCTTCATCCCGACTTGACTTTTTTAAAACTTCTGCTATCCCCTTGATATACTGATCTCCCGTTTTATGGCCATAATTATCATTAATAATTTTTAGCCTGTCCATATCAGCCACCATCAGGGTAATCGGCAGTCTGCGGGAAGTAGATAGTCTGGTCAATTCATTTTCAAAGTATCTTCTATTATATAATCCTGTCATTTCATCGTGGAAGGATAAATACTCTACTTCCTTCAGAAGTTCTTTTAGTTCAGAATTAGTTTTCTCTAGCTTTTTTTGAGTCTCACTGAGTTTTAAATGGGTACTAACTCTTGCCAGAACAACTTCTTTTTGAAAAGGTTTAATTATATAATCTACTGCTCCTGCTTTAAATCCCTTAACAATATCCTTGCTTTTATCAAGGCCGCTAATAAAAATAATTGGAATATTTGCAGATTCGGGGTCAGCCTTTAAACGGCGGCAGACTTCAAAACCATCAATTTCAGGCATCATTATATCAAGCAGCATCAGATCAGGTTTATTCATATTTACAAATTCTAGAGCCATCATTCCACTTCTGGCTGAAGCAATTCTGTATGACTTTTCTTTTAATATATCACTTAATACCTGTATATTCAATTTGCTGTCATCTACTATTAAAATAGTTTTATCACTGTTCATTATACTATCCCCTCTTCCAGCAATATTGCTTTACCCTGTCTTAGTTCTAAATAAATTACTGTATATAATTTTAGTTTAAGAATTTAAAAAATCTACGGCAGCCTGAGCCATTACAGCAGCACCATCTTTTAAAACCGAATCATTAAATTTAAAATCCGACTGATGATGGTTTATTATTTTACCTTCCGGAGCAATCCCCAGGTAATAAAAAACTGCTGGAACTTCTCTGCCAAAATAAGAAAAATCTTCTCCTCCCATTTCAGCTTTTTCTTTTTCTCGAACCCGACTCTTACCCAGCACCTTGGCTGCTGCTTCCGCTACAATTTTTGTCATCTCAGAATCATTGACCACCGGTGGATAACCAAAAATATAATTGAATTCATAATCTGCACCATAAATATCACAGATATTTTTAATTGCTTTTTCTATATTTGCTGCCAGCTGCTGACGGATGTCACTTTTTAAAGAACGAACTGTGGCCTTTATTACTGCCTGATCAGGAATCACATTATGGGTGCTGCCTGCTTCAAAATTACAGACAGAAATAACTGCTGACTCTAGAGGATCAATCCGGCGGCTGACAATTGTCTGCAGTGCAGAAATAATTTCAGCCCCGATTGGAATTGGATCAATGGTATTCTGCGGTCGGGCTGCATGTCCACCCCTCCCGATTATTTTTAAATCAAAACGGTCAGGTGAGGCCATAAAAGGACCACTTTTGTACTCTACAACTCCCTCAGGACTGCTCCCCCAGAGATGAAGGCCCATTGCTGCATCAACATCAGGGTTTTTAAGCACTCCCTCTTTGATCATCCCTTCAGCCCCACCTGAGGTCTCCTCCCCCGGTTGAAAAAGAAATTTTAAATTACCATTAAAATCTGCGGCCATTTCTTTGAGCACCACTGCAGTTCCAATTAAAATAGCAGTATGTCCATCATGACCACAGGCATGCATAATACCTTCCTTTGCTGATTTAAACTTAAGCTCATTTTTTTCTTCTACCGGCAGAGCATCCATATCAGCCCTGATTAAAAGAGTTTTAGCCTCAGAATCACTGCTGTTTTTAAAAGTAGCAGTGACTCCAGTCCCAAAAATATTCTCTCTTACTTCAAATCCTAATTTCTTCATTTCTGCTGCTGCCAGAGCTGCTGTTTCTTTTTCTGCAAAAGAAAGCTCTGGATTTTGATGGATCTGGTGTCTAATTTTAATTATCTGATCCTCAACTGCTGCTGCTTTTTCTTTTATTTTCTGACTGAGATTAGCTTCCTTCATTTCATTTCACCTCAAACTTTTTGATTAGTGATTGTAAATGTTTTACCATATTTTAATAAGTCAAGAATATTATTTTTAAAGTAAAATTTTCAAATTTAAAAATAACTGTAAATCTGCTGCCAGAGTAAAAGAATCGTCATAAAAATCGGAATCCATAACAACTGTATTGTAAAGTCCTGATAAACAAAGTCGTGCAGCTTTTTAGAAGCATTAAAGATTGCATTATAGAAAAAAGTTTCGAAAATTTTCTCAGTATCAAATTTAACACTTTTTCGGCTCAGTCCGTATAAAAAGTTTAAAAATAGCTGCAGATAATTTTCCAGCGAAAGATTTCCTCTTGCTTCCACCCTAAATCCAGTCTTATTATAAAATAAATAGGCTGAAATTCCCAGATAAATCAGAGTATCTCGCAGCCCACTTAAAAGATGAAAATCTTTTTGCACCAGGCTGGATAAGATTTCTCCCGGCATCTCAGGCCAGAAACCAACTACAATAATTCCCAGCATTCCTATCATAAGAGCCAGAACATCCTGAGTATAAATTTGATAGTGATTAAAGCCCTGTTTTAAGTCAGCAATAAAATTACTGTAGTCCTGATCCTTAACAAAAAGCCAGTAAAGAACCCTGCCTGCATAGAGGAAACTTAAAAGTCCCAGCAGAAAGAAAACTGCCGCTGTCAGTAAACCAGGAGTCTGAGCAGATTTAATTAAATATTTACTGTTATAACCGGCTGTAAAAACTACAGCTCCCAGAGAAGCAAAACTCAAAATTGCTGCTGCTGAGGTGATGGGTCTGCGGCTGACTGTATCCTTAAAATCATAAATAATCCTGGTCCCATATTCCCTCTGCCAGATACCACTGCTGATAAAGAGAGTAGTTTTGGCAAATCCATGAGCAATAATATGCAGTACAGCTCCATAAAAAGCATATTGACCACCGGTACCAATTGCCAGAGCAATAAAACCAAGCTGACTGACTGTAGAATAAGCCAGCATAATTTTTAAATCAGCAGAGCGCAGAGCCTGCCAGCCGGCATAAACTATCATTACCAGACCCAGCAGGAAGAGAAAAGTATTTCCAGTTTCCATCGGAATGATTTTCAGCAAAAATATGTAGCCGAGCTTAACTACCCAGCCGGATAAAATTGCACTAACCGGGGCCGGAGCCTCTGAGTGAATTGGAGGCAGCCAGAAATGGAATAAAAAGAGACCACTTTTCATTCCAATACCCATAATTAATAAAAACTGCAGCGGAACAGAGTCAATTACTCCAATCTCCGGATAGCCAAAGGCATTTGCCGCCAGGACACCAAAAAGCAAAATACTGCTGCCGCTGAACTGAATTACAAAATACTGACGAACCAGCTTCCAGTCACTCCAGGCCAGCATAAAGGTGGTGGACAGAGTTACCATCTCCCAGGCAAAAAGGAAGAAAAACCAGTCATTAGTTAAAACTACAGCCAGAGTACTTAATAAATATACTAAAGTCAGGGCATAATACCAGAACTTATTTTCTTTGATATAATTCCAGGCTGCCAGAGCTGTCATCAGAGTTAAAATCACTCCTACCTCAGCCAGCAGCGGAAAAAAACTATCAAATTGAAAACTTGCCAAAAACTGCTGCCAGATAACAGCCATACTCTTAACCCCCCAACACTAATTCTATATATCTTTCTACATTCATTATACTATCAATTGACATTCTAAGCGGTAGATCAAAAAATCTAAAAGCAAGGCCAAAACCCACAATAATTGCTGTATAGGCATAAGTAATAAAACTTACTATCTTCTCTCTGTATAAAACTGATAAAAGTGGTCTGCTGTAGATTTCTTCTCTTAAGTCAGCTTCAGTTAATTTAACCTCTTCAAAGCCCTTGGCTATGTAGCGTAAATAATAGATTACTGCTGTTAAACTGCCAAAAATCACAATAAAGGCACCAAAATAACTGCGGGCCTCTAAAAAGGCCATTAAAACATACCATTTACTGGCAAATCCAAGCAGAGGCGGCATTCCAATCATACTTAAAAGAAGTACTATAAAAGCGATAAATACCGATCTGTTCCTTAATCCTACTCCTTTAAAATCCCGGTAAGCATGTGAGCGGGTATACTGCAGTAGATAACCACAGGCTACAAAAAGTCCCGCTTTCATAAACATGTGGCTGATAATGTGCAGCAGACCTCCATAAAAACCGGCATCAGTATTCAGCATAATCACAGCAAGAATCATTCCAATATGACCAATACTGGAATAACCTAAAAGCCGCTTAATATTATTGGACTGCAGGGCAAAAACATGACCCAAAAATGAAGAAAACAGAGCCAGATTAAGCAGCAGCACATTTAAATTTAAGGCCACCAGAGTTTCAAAACCAATTACAGTCCAGAAAATCCTAATAAAAATATACAAATAAATCTTTGAAAGCACACCTGATAAAACAGCCGTAACCGGTGATGGAGCAGTATCATAACTTTTGGGCAGCCAGAACAGGAAGGGGAAAATACCCATTTTGATTAAAATTGCTGTCAGAAAAATAGCTGAAATAAAAAGTTGAATTCCACTTTCCAGGGAAGCAAAATTCTGGGAGATATCTGCCATATTTAAAGTTCCCAGATTGAAATAAATCAAAAGTACACCCAGGAAAAAAAGTAAGCCGGCCAGAACATTATAAATCAAATATTTAATCGCTGCCGCACTGGCTTCCTGACTCCTTTTAAACCCAATTAGAGCACCAGAGGTTATAGTCAGCATCTCAATAAAAACATAAATATTGAAGATATCTGCAGTTAAAACAACTCCCATCGAAGCAGCTGTTATTAAAAAGTAAAGCACATAATATTTACCCTCATGGTGCCCGATATAACCAATAGAATAAATAACTATCAGAAAAAGACTCAAAGCTGTAATTACAGCAAATAAAAGACTCAAACCATCCATTGCCAGAGTAATTCCAAGCGGCGGCTGCCAGCCTCCAAGATAATACTGCAGAAAAAACTCTCCCTCTCTGAGGCTTTGAAAATTATTTATTATAATACTTATAATTAAATATGATTCCAGTAAAATTCCGAGCAGGACAAAAAAGCGCCTTAATTTAGCATTAATCAAATCAATAAAGGGAATCAAAAAGGCGGTACCCAGAGGTACTAAAATCAAAAATAAAATTTTAATATCCATTAATCAACCTCCCAGAACAAGCTCAATATATTTCTGCGGATTTAATAGTTCAAAAATTGCTGTATTAATCGGCATTTCAAAAATTTTGTACCCCAGGCCAAAGAAAATAATCAGCAGGGTAAAAAGATAGATCACATTTTTCATGATATTTGTAGATTTAAAAAATGCTTTTAAGGAAATCAGTTCTTCCCGCAGAGTTTTACTCTCTGATTTTACGGTCTCATAAGCCTGAGAGATATAACGAAGATAATAGATAAGAGCAATTATACTTCCGGCACCAACTACAAAAGCACCAAAATAATGACGGGCCTCTAAAAAAGCAAGCAGTACAAACCACTTGCTGACAAAACCAATTAAAGGCGGCATACCAATTGTTCCCAGACAGATAATTATAAAGGCAATAAAGACCAGCCTATTTTTATGACCAATTCCCTTTAAGTCATCTATATGGTGAGAAAGTGTTGTTCTGAGCAGATAACCACTGCTCAAAAAGAGCCCGGACTTCATCATCATGTGGGCAGTAATGTGCAGCAGACCTCCATAAAAAGCTGCTTCTGTATTCAGCATTAATACTGCTAAAATCATACCAATATGACCGATACTTGAATAAGCAAGCATTTTCTTTAATTCATCTGCCTGCAGGGCAAAAACATGACCAATCAGGCTGGAGACTAAGGCAAGATCCAGCACAAAGGTACTTAAATGCAGCTCCACTAAAAAATCAAAGGCAATCATCGTCCAGAACAAACGCATAAATATGTAAAGATAAACCTTTAAAAGTACTCCCGAAAGCAGAGCACTGATCGGTGCCGGACAGGCACTGTGCGCCCTGGGCAGCCAGAAGTGAATCGGAAAAATCCCCAGCTTAATAATTAAAGCCAGCAAAAAGAAAATAATAATTGTTAACTGCATTGGTGTAGAAATCAGAACAAAAGACTCAGCTACTGCAGCCATCTTAAGGGTTCCCAGATTGAAGTAAATAAGGATAATCGAAATAAAGAAAAATACTCCCCCGGTAATTCCATAAAATAAATACTGCATGGCAGCTCTGGTCGTTTTCTCTGTTTTATTAAAAGAGATTAAAGGAGTTGTAAAAATCGTAATCGCCTCAATAAATAAATATAATGTAAAAAGATCCGCAGTTAATATAGTTCCCTGAATTGAAGCAAAAACCAGAAAAAAGAGGGCAAAATATCTGTTTTCCTTATCTCTGATATACTGGGTTGAAAAAATAACTATTAAAAATACAGCCGCTGTCACAATTAAAGAAAATAAAAGGCTCAAATTATCCATGGCAAAATTAATTACAAAAGGTGTATTACTATAGCCAATGGTAAACTGGAGAAAAAAATTAGAACTTTTGACAGCTTCAAAATTAAAGATCAATAAAGAAAAAACTAAATAAAGTTCTATCCCGGCCCCTGTAACTGCCAGAATATTTCGAGTTTGATGCTTAAAAGAAGAACTAAAGGCCATAATCACTGCAATCACTGCAGGCAGAGCAATCAATAAAATAAGTTCAATATTCATCCAGCTCATCAGTCATTCAGCCCCTCTATTTTTTCTCTATCAATAGTACCACTAAATTTATTTAATTCTATAATCAGGGTTAAAAGTAGAGCAGCTGTACTGGCTCCAATTATAATCCCGGTTAAGGTTAAGGCCTGGGGTACTGGATCATTAAACTTTGTTACTTCTTCTCCCAGTTTATGGATAGAAACTTCTCCTCCAATATCTGAAAAAGAAATGACCCAGAAAAAAACAGCTGCCTCCATTATATTAAGTCCAATTACATTTTTAATTAGATTTGTTTTCATAACCAGAGCGTAAAAACCCAGCATAAAGAGGATGATAAATATGAAATTATTAAACATCAAAAATCCTCCTCAAAAGTTTTTTGAATCATACTGTAGAAAATAATAGCCAGTCCTGCACCGACTTTAAAACCTACTCCAATATTAATATAGGGAATACTGCCCGCGGAAATCAAAGTCCCTGTTTCTGCAGTTAAAAAGCCCAAATTTTGTAAAAAAGCACCTTCCATCAAAATCCCGGCCAGACCCAGACCTAAAAAGGTCAGAGCTCCTCCTGTCTCCAGAGCAGTCTTTGTCTGGGGACTGTAGCGGCGGTAATCAAAAGCACTACCATAAACAATACTAAAAATAATAGAAATAGCAGCCAGAATTACTCCTCCCTGAAAACCTCCTCCAGGAGTCAGATGACCGTGAGACATTATATATAGTCCAAAAAGTGCAATAAAAGGAGTCATAATTCCCAGGGTTCTTTTGACAATAAAAGACAGTCCCTTAGAAGAAACAGGCAGCATTTTCCGGGACAAAATAAGTACAATCCCACTGACCGCTCCAAAAATAACCGTACTCTCTCCCAGTGAATCAAAAGCCCGATAATCATAAAGTACCGCGGTAATTAAGTTAAGAGAACCTGTATCCTTAAGTCCGGATTCAATTATATAATTAGAAAGTCCCAGATTTAAACCCTGGTATCCCGGCATCAAAGCAAAACTTTGATAAAGGGCAAAAGCAGCTCCTGCCAGTACAACTGAGACCAAAGTTTTTTTCATTAACTTATTCAAAATTTCCACCTCCGGCTCCGGCTGAGTTTCAGTCGGAATCTCCATGTCTTATCTGACTGATTGCACTCATAAAGATTGCTGTATTTAATCCAGCACCAATAACAGCTTCCGCTAAAGCTACATCTGCAGCTTTATGCAGCAGATATAAAGCTGTTAAAATCAAAGAAAAAATAGATAAAAAAATTATTGAAATCAATTCTTCATCAAAACGTACTGTCATCAGAGCTGAAAAAACTAAAAAAATAACTAAAATTATCTCAAGCACTTCCATTAAACATCTCTCCCCAAATAATCAGAATAAGCATCAATCTCATATTCCCTCGGTAGAGCAATCTCTTTTTTGTAAGAAGCTCTGGCAATAGCATGGGTTGCCATCGGATTGGAAAAGAGAAAAAAGATTCCAATTAAAATAATCTTGGCACTTAAAAATAAATCCCAGACATGAATTGCAGTCCCCATAGTTACCAGCACCGCAGACATTGTCAGCACCACGGCCGCAGCATGCATCCGGGTATAAAGATCAGGAAACCTCAGCAGACCTAAAACTGTCACTACTGCAAAAGCTGAGCCGGTTCCCATTAAAAAATAGGCAGCTATTAATTTAATTGGCATTATTTATACAGCTCCCCGTGTTCAAAGTATTTTGCATAGATCAGCATATCAATAAACAGTAAAACCGCATAGGCAAGTACAATATCTACTAATAGATAAATATCATATTCTAAGGCAATCATCAGCATCACCAGAGACATAAAAATTCCAATTGTATCAGCACCAATCAACCTGTCTGTAATAGTCGGTCCAGCAACAACTCTGTAAGAGACTATGATTGAAAGTATAGTAAAAAAAATAGCAAAACCGATAATCATCTAAAAATCACCCCTACCCAGCGCTCAAAACGAGCAATTATTTTCTTTTTCATCTCAGCCTCTTCCACTGTTTCTACATCTATCCAGTGAATATAGTAGGCACTTTCGTTTCTATCATAATCAAGAGTTAATGTTCCTGGAGTCAGCGTAATCAGATTGGCCAGCAGACTCAAACCGGTAATATCGGTCAGTTCAGTCTTTACTTTTACGATTCCAGGATTAAAGGAAGGATTTTTTTCAAAAACATGTTTAGAAACTTTGAGGGCAGCAGTTACTGCTTCATAAAAAAATACAGGAATAAATAATAATAAAAGTGCCAGCTTACGCAGATAGTGATACCAGGGAAGTCTGCGGTGAACTTCCCTGAATAGCAGATCACTAAAAAATAATGTTATCAAAAGTGAAACTGCACTGCCTATTATTAAAACATCTACTGTTATTTTTCCTGCAAAGATAAACCAGACAATTAACAACAAGATAAAGGCAGAAATTTTCTGCAGCATTTAAACACCTCCAGCCATTATTTTAATGCACTCTGATAAATATTTAATACATCTTCTTTATCTAATTTAACAAAATTTCCAATCGGCCCATTCTCTGTAGCTTTTTCTGCCATTTCTTCCAGACGCTCATCAGGAATCTCAAGCCCTTCTAAAGTCACTGGCAGGCCAACAGAACTAAAGAATTCTTTTGTCCTTTTTATTCCCTGACGCGCAGTCCATTCTAAATCTTTAAAATCAGGATCTACATCCCAGACCCGCACGGCAAACTGAGCAAAACGCTCCAGGTCATGCTGATAAACATAGTTCATCCAGGCCGGAAAAACAACTGCCAGGCCGGCACCGTGTGCAACATCGTAAATTCCACTTAGTTCGTGCTCAATCCCATGTGATGACCAGTCTTCCTCTCTACCGGTACCCAATAAGTTATTGTGGGCAATAGTTCCAGTCCACATAATCTCAGCTCGGGCCGCATAATCTTCATTATTTTCAAGTACCTCAGGCACATTCTTAATAATTGTTTTTAAAGCTGACTCGGATAATCTATCTGTTAATTCTACGTTTTCGGTATTGGTAAAATATCTCTCCATAATATGAGCCATAATATCAGCCGCTCCACAGGCTGTCTGATAATCCGGCAGAGTAAAGGTAATTTCGGGATTCATAATTGCAAACTGAGGTCTAATTAAATCAGATGCAATATCTCTTTTATACATTCCATCCATCTTAGTGACTACTGCAGCTCCACTGGATTCACTTCCAGCAGCAGGAATAGTTAAAACAACTCCAATCGGCAGAGCTTCATTAATTTCTGCTTTTCCAGTAAAGAAATCCCAGACATCACCATCATAAAAATAGCCGACAGAAATTGCCTTCGCAGAGTCAATAACACTTCCTCCACCAACAGCTAAGATGAAATCTACCTTCTCTTCTCTGGCCAGCTCAATCCCTTCTTTTACCAGCGAGAGCTTGGGATTAGGTTCTACTCCACCCAGCTCAACATAGTCAACTCCAGCTTTTTCCAGAGATTTAACCACCTTATCATAGGTCCCATATTTTTTTATACTACCTCCACCATAATGAAGCAGCACCTTATATCCATATTTGGCAGTATGTTCCCCCACCTCTTTTTCTGTATCTTTACCAAAGATAATTTTAGTAGTGTTTTGAAAAGTAAAATTTTCCATAATTAATAACCTCCTGTTAATTTGATTTTTAATTGAATAAAGTTGTTTCTTAAAATTGAAAACAAGTTTTAAAATTTTTCCCTGAAAATGTTTTCAGATTAGAAATAGCTGCCTATTTAAATTATATCATAAACTTTTTAGATAATTCCATTAATTATAGAAATTAGTTAGAATTATTTTCTCTATTTTCATTATCTTCCGCAGATCCCCCATTTTTGTGGCCAGAATTTTCATCTTCTTCCAGCAGTTCTTCCCCCAGTTCGCCCACATTTTCTCCAAATTCCCGAACTCTGTCATAAAAATTTGCCAGCAGTTCCGGGCGGTCAGTAATATAACCATCGGCACTGAACCAGGAAAACACTTTAAGCTGCCAGGAGCGGTTAATTACATAGGGAAATACAAATAGACCTCTTTTATGAGCAGCTCCGATATACCAGGGAAAACTGACATGTCCCTTGGGGCCAATTCCATCAGCCACTTCCTCAGTTATATCAAGCCAGCCCTGCCAGCGACGGGGCGAAACAAAATTTCTTTTGGTTAATAAAATTCGGGGTGACTCCGGCCTTAATTCTGACAGTCTCTGCAGAGCTGCTGGAGAAAAGGAAAGGAAAAGAATTCGGGGAGGCTCATTTTCTGCTTCATAAACCTTTTTTGCCTCCAGCTCGGCAGCAATTTGTTTTTCAATTCCCTCATATAAATAGGGACTTTTCAGCTCGAGGGCAAGTCCGATTCCCGTATTTGCAGGATCTACAAAGTCCAGCACTTCTTCTAAGGTAAGTATTGTCAGCTGACTGTAGGAATCACTGGCCCGCTGGGGATGGCTGATATTAAACCAGGCACCATAATTTAAACTCTTAAGCTCCTCTAAAGTGAAATGCTGCAGTTCATAATTATCTCTTTCAGGAAACACAGTTTTGGCATTTGTTAAACGCAGGAGATTGGTATCATGAAAAATGACCAGCTCTCCATCTTTTGTTCGCTGAACATCAAGCTCTATATAATCGATTCCACTTTTGAGCGCAGTTTTAATCGCAGGCAGCGTTGACTCAGGAGCAGTGTAAGATGCTCCCCTGTGCGCTATTAAAACAGGATAATCAAAATTATATTTTTCTATAATTTTCTTCCCCAGTCTAGAAGGCCGAATTAGATAATAAAATTCAAAATAAATAAAGGCAAGTATTAAAACAATAGCTGAAATAATTATAAAATATTTAATTATTCCACCTCCCTGAATATTTCTCCCTGATTGATCATAAATATTTTACGCATATAATTTATAATCTCTTCCAGTTCGTCTAACTTTTCCTGAGAAATTGTTACATCCTTTTCCTGGTTTTTTAGATGACCAACTTTAATCAAATTATCAAGTTCTTTTAGAAAAAGCTGCCCCTCTTTTAAAATATGTGGTGTTTCGTGTAAAAATAGTAGAGGTTCTTCTTTATCTAAAAAGAGTGAACTGCCCACAAACTGCTGGGGTAATTCCTTAAAGCCTAATAAATCAAGGATCGTAGGAGCTATATCTGTGGTTGTCCCCTCTCGGGAAAGAATTTTATTCTCAATCTCCGGATGGCTAATCAGTAAAGGAATATGATAGGGCACCTTAATATTGCGCCAGAGTGTGAAATCTCGACCGGATTCGTATTCCATCGCTTTTATTTCTGATTCATGATCAGCATAAAGTACTAAAAGTGTATTTTTCATGATCCCTGCAGCTTCCAGTTTAGAAATAAAGTTTTCTAAAGATTGATCTGTAAAATTAATGGATTTAAAATAATTTTGAACCAGATTATTATCGACTTCTGAAAAATTTTCTGCAGCTGCCTTTGGGTAAAAATTAAAAGGTGTATGGCTGGTTAAAGAAATAAGGTAAGCAAAAAACGGCTTATCCTTTTGAGCCGCTTTTTTAATAATTTCAGCGGCAGAGTTAAAAAAGTCATAATCATTTACCCCGAGCCCTCTTTCTTCAGAGACAGGATATATTTTTTCCTGAAAATATCGCTGACTGTAAAAGCGATCAAATCCTAAATCAGGATAAGCTTCTGCCCGATTGAAAAAATTACGATCATTATTATGGAATGCCAGAGCCTGATATCCCTTTTCTTTTAATAATAACGGCAGTGATTGAAAACTGCTTAAATCTATGTCTCGAAAAACATAGCTTCGATTAACAGGATAAAGTGAGGTCAAAGTTGATAAATCAGCATCAAAACTTCCATTAACCTTCTGAGCATAAAAATTTTCAAAATAAAGACTCCGGTCCTTAAAGTCATTTAAAAAGGGAGTCACCTCTTTTCCCTGCTGTCTGTAATCTATTATTTTTGCATCAAGCGATTCTACCTGAATTAAAATTACATTTGTATCTTCCGGCAGAGTCTGAATAGAACTGAGCTGTTTCTGCTTTTTATAATACGGAATATTTTCTAACTCTGGTCTGGGTTTCCCCTCTTCTCGAGCAAAATAACTATAAGCTTCTATTGAATACAGGGGCAAAATTCCATAAACAGAAACAAGATAAGGACTGCCAGACTTATAAAGTTTAGCAGGACTTTCTTCTTCCATTATATAACTCCCAGCAGCTACCTGGACTAATAACAAAATCAAAATTAAAAGAGCCGAATTTTTGAGGGGCAGTGCTTTTAAAACTGACTTTCCGGGACTCCACTCATAATATAATTCTAAATCTGGCAGAGAATTAAACCCCAATATTCCAAGCAGCATAAGATCAAAGATAAATATCACATCCCAGAATTTAAAGATATGAGTAAATAAGACTTCAAACATTGATAAACTGCCTGTTCCTTCCCCGGATAAAACATCAATAATGCTTAAGAAATTACCGAAATAGCTATTATACCAGTAGTTAGACAGAAAGAAAATTGTAAATATCATCAAGATTAAAAACAACCTCTGTCTTATCTTTTTAGAAATAAGCAGAGGTTCTATAAATTCTAAATAAAAAATAATAAAAAATAAGTTGCGAATAATTAATACTGTCAGAGAAGGCACATAAAATATCTGCAGCATTAGATAATTATATTTTATAATAAATGACAGAAAAAGTAACAGAGATAAATATCGCAGACGCTTTTCAAGTTTAAATTTACTTAGCAATTAAACTCCTCCTGAACTTTAAAATGTATTAATCTTATTTCGATTTAATCATATCAGAAATTTGAGTTTATGAAAAGTAATTTTTTAACACAAGGAAAGATGGTACCGGGTACTTAGAAAAAAATTCCATTTTACAGAGAACAAAACCGGGTTTTTGGAATTATTTTCCAAGTACCCGGTACATATAAGTTATTTTCTAATTATAACTGAAACCCCATCAGGAATTGCTGTAATTGAAGGCTTTTTACTTTCAACTAGGCTTTCTGCCTTCTCAACTGCTTGATCAAGATCTTCAGCCCAGTCCATCCCCATATTCTCTACAATCTTTCTTTTGGCAGGGTCAGTGACCATAATCACTTTAAATTTGAGCATAATTCTTGCTAAAATCTGAGTTTCCCACTGATCGGGAACTGTTTCTTTGCGTCCCCGGGCCAGAATCTGATCCATAATCTGCTGTACACTTTCTGTATCTCTAAAGGTTCGATAAAATTCTTCACCTCCGTGGCCGTCAGAACATTCAGCGGCGATTATGATTACTCCTCCTTCTTTACAGGCAGCCTCAGCTGCAGTCATTCCCTTAACCGACTGATAAATATTTTGATCAAGAGGATAACCACCATTACTGGTAATTACAATATCTGCCGGTTTAGCATCAACCCCGGCCAGAGAATCAACAAATTCTGTTCCTTTAAGATGTGCTTTTTCTCTGTGGCCGGCAAAGGCATTGATCACTTTCTTATCAGCATCAATGACAACATTTAAAATAAAGGCCAGTCCTGCTGCTTTGGCCGCATACAGCATATCCTGATGCATTGGGTTTCCCTCTAAATTACCTGTTCTGGCATTGGCACTATCGATAAATTCTGCACAGTGGTTGGCCAGAACTGTAGTTTTACTGGCTACACCGGGCAGCACACTTTTACGGCCGCCGGAAAATCCGGCAAAAAAGTGAGGCTCAATAAAACCTTCGGCAACTAATAAATCTGCATCAACTGCTGTTTTATTTAAAATCATATCTCCACCAGAGGGAAGCTGGCCCAGATTAACCATCTGTGACTGGTCTCGACTGTTATGCATTTCAATATTGACAGTTTTAACTATCTCTTCCCCATACTTGTCTTTTAATTCCGCTTCTGTTGAAGCTCGATGAAAACCAGTTGCAACCAAAATCGTTATTTCTGCCTCAGGAGCAGTCCTCCGTATTTCCTCTATCAGAATTGGCATCGTAATATGACTGGGTACCGGCCGGGTATGGTCGCTGGAGATAATTACAATCTCTTTTTTACCTGGGGCCAGCTCTGACAATCTTTTACTGGCAATTGGATTTTCCACTGCCTCTTTAACAATTTCAATTTCAGATTTTTCTGCCTCAAATTTATGAGCTTGAGATAATAAAATTCCATTAAGCTGATCTTCCTCTACTTCTAGCTCTAACTCCCTGCTTCCAAAAGGAAATTTAATCTGTTTCATTATAAAATTCACTTCCTTTTCTAAATTTATTGGTACCATTATTGGTACCAGGTACAAAAAGGCCTTTTTGTACCTGGTACAAGTGAAATTTTTCTTAAATTAATCCTCCAGATCAAAAATTTTACCGGGATTCATAATATTATTTGGATCAAAGGCTTTTTTGATTCCGCGCATTAAATTAAGCTCAGCCGGATCCAGCATCATTTCCATATACTTTTTACGCTTGGAGCCGATACCGTGCTCACCACTCAAAGCACCGCCCAGTTCTTTAGTTGCCTGATAAAGTTCAACCAGAGCCTTCTCTTCAATCTCAAACCATTCTTCCATTGAATGATCAGGATTTTTAACCAGAGTTGCATGTAAGTTACCATCACCTGCATGGCCGTAACAGGGGATCTGAATATCATGTTTTTCACTAATCTGATCAAGATAGGGCATTAATTTAGGTATGTTAGCTGTGGGCACCACAATATCCTCCAGACTCTGATGAGGACTTACCACTTTAAAGGCTTCAGCAATATTCCGGCGCACACTCCAGATCCGCTCCCGGGTGGTGTGATTATCTGCCACATAAACCTCAATTGCATCATTGTCCAGGCAGAGTTCGCCAATTGTTTCACTATCCGCGTTCACTACATCTTCCTTATTACCATCAACCTCTATTAAAAGCATAGCACCTGCATCCTGATAGGGCAAATGCTCATTTAAATATTCACAGGATGTTTTAACCGAAAGCTTATCCATAAATTCGATACTGGTCGGGATAATTCTTCCTTCTGTCATAATTTTGGGTACTGTAGAAATCGCTGCTGCTTCATCCTTAAAAAGCGCTAAAAGTCCTACCCTCTGAGTTGGTTTTGGCAGCAGTTTAATGATTGCCTTAGTTACTATACCTAAGGTACCCTCTGAGCCTACAATCAGCTGTTTTAGGTCATAACCGGTTACATCCTTAACTCTTTTACCGCCAAGCTGAACAATATCTCCAGTTGGAGTTACAACTTCAAGTCCCATTACATAGCGTCCGGTAACACCATATTTAACAGCTTTACCTCCACCAGCATTTTCGGCAATATTACCACCAAGAAAACAGGTTTCTACACTCATTGGATAACCGGCAAAAAAGAGCCCACTTTCCTCGAGCATTTCGTTAACACTATTGGTAATTACACCAGGTTCTAAAACCATCATCAGATTATCATAATCTATTTCTATAACCTTATCCATATTTTCCACTGAAATTACAATCCCACCGTGATCGGGAATAGCTCCCCCGGAAAGTCCACTGCGGGCACCGGATGGTGTTACCGGAATCAGTTCTCGATTGGCCAGCTTCATCACTGCTGCAATTTCTTCAGCTGTATTTGGTGTTAAAACAACCTCAGGCATGTGTGCATACTGTTCTGCCGGGGTTTCATCATGAGAATAAGCTTCAATCTTTTCTTGATCAGTCATCACATTTTTTCCGCCAACAATTTCTCTTAATTCTGTTAAAATTTCCTCAGTTACAGGATTATACTTCATTATTTAACCTCCTCAGCCAGCTGCTTGTTCAGTTCAGGTATGATTTCAAAAAGATCTCCCACGATTCCAAAGTCTGATACTTTAAAGATATCTGCATCAGGATCTACATTAACTGCAATAATATTTTCGGAAGTTTTCATTCCAGCCAGATGCTGAATAGCCCCGGAAATACCGACTGCAAAGTAGAGTTTAGGAGTAACTGTTTTACCACTTAAACCTACCTGATAGGGATAGCTGATCCAGTCTCTGTCAACTGCATCCCGGGAAGCACCAACTGCTCCCTCAAAATAGCCGGCAAGTTCTCTAATCATAGCAAAGTTTTCGCCTTTTTTAAGTCCCTTACCTCCAGCTGCAACTACATCTGCATCCTGGATATTAACTGCATCACCTTCATTTTTGCGGAAACCGAGCTTTTTAACTCGACCATCTAAGAGTGAGCTGTCAAGTTTAAGATGTACTATCTCACCTGTCCGGCTTTCGTCTTTTACGGCCGGTTTTGTTGAATGAGGTCTTACTGTTGCCATCTGTGGTCTGTGATTAGGTGTTTTAATTGTGGCTAAAATATTACCACCAATTGCAGGTCTGGTCTGCAGTAAGTTACCTGTATCTTCTTCAATATCTAAGTCCGTACAGTCAGCTGTTAAACCAGCATTAGTTCTAATAGCTATATAGGGCATTACAGTTCTCCCCATGGTTGTAGCTGCTGCCAGAATAATCTCCGGCTTATATTCTTCTATTAAATCCTGAAGAACATTACTGTAGTTTTCAACAATAAAGTCCTTTAAAGCGGGAGCATTCATTAATAATACTTTATCGGCTCCACTTTTAATCAATTCTTCTGCCTGCTGATCTGAAATCTGATCACCCAGAATAACTGAAACAAGTTCTTCGTCCAATTTATCTGCTAATTTGCGCCCTCTGCTTAATAACTCAAATGATACTTCTTTAATTTCCCCATCTCTTGCTTCTCCAAGAGTCCATACACCTTTGTACTCCATTTATATAACCCCCTATACCAATTCTTTTGCTTTTAAGTAGTCAATTAACTTAGATACTGCCTCTTCTACATTACCATCTTCTCTGACATCGATAATTGTTCCACCTCTGGTCACCTTGGGGTGATCAATGTTTACCACTCTGGTCGGTGAACCCTGTAAACCGAGATATTCTTCTTTCAGATCCAGGTTTCCTAAATTCCACTGTGGAATTTCAACCTTACGTGAGCGCTGCTTTCCTCTTAAGGTCGGCAGGCGGGGGAATGAAATTTCCTTGACAACTGTCAGTAAAGCCGGCAGCGGCAGTTCAAGTTTTTCGTAGCCGTCTTCTACCATTCTCTCAACTATAATCGAATCCTGTTCCACATTAGTATAATTGACTTCTTCGTCCTCAACTAAATTTAGATCGACTACCTTTGAGGTATAGGTCGAAAGTGTCAGGTCAAGCCAGGATGCAATACCCGGGCCAACCTGGCCGGTGTCTCCATCTGTTGCTCTTTCTCCTGCTAAAATTAAATCAAAATCGCCAATTTCGCGAATTGCTTCCGATAAGGCATACGAGGTGGCCCAGGTATCTGAACCGGCAAACTCTCTCCCGGAAAGCAAAATACCATCATCACAGCCCATAGCAATTGCTTCTTTTAAAGCTTTGTCAGCACTTGGCGGGCCCATTGTAATCACCGTAATTTTACCACCATATTTTTCTTTCAGCTGAATCCCTGTTTCAATTGCATAAAGGTCAAGCGGATTAATAATACTTTCTACCCCTTCTCGTTTCATTGTCCCTGTTTCTTCATCCATTTTTACATTACTTGTCTCTGGAACCTGTTTAATTGGAATAACTATATTCAATTTCTTTACCTCCCTATGTAAAATTCATTTTGGTTTGATGGTCAGACCATCTGTCCCATATTAATAATTCTTTCTCAATTCTAAAACTCCTGCAAGAATTTAAAATTATTACACTACAGAAGTTTTAAAACGATCCAGCAGTGCTTATTTTAGGCTAAAATATACCGGGTAGAACAAATTATATGATGATCAGACCATCAGTACTCTATTATATTATTTCAACATTCAAACCATTATACCTGCCCTTATTTCGCTGATTTAACCAAATTTATAACTTAACCTTCAATTTCTTTATTTATTAACTTTTCTACATAATCTAAATGGTTCCGCATTTCTGCTCCAGCTTTTTCTGGATCATGATTCTTTAAAGCCTTAAAAATTTGCTGATGCTGTTCGGCAAATTCAGACATAGTTTCCTTTTTGGAAACCAGTTTAGTTCTTGTATTCTTAATATGAAAATCCATTGCTTCCGAAATCGAGCGCATAAAAAACAGCAGTACTTTATTCCCACTGGCCTGGGCTATAGTATAATGAAACATTTTATCTGCCTTAATACTTTCTTCTTCATAACCGGAACTGGAAAGCAGATCATCTATGTAAGACTGCATTTCCTCAATTTCTGCTGCAGTTGCTCTTTCTGCTGCCAGTTTAACACAGTCAATCTCCAAAACTCTTCTTAATTCTAATAATTCTTCCGCCACATTATCATTTAAAAGCAGAATGAGAGAAAGTGGATTAAAAAAGTCTTCATCAAAAGAGTCACGAATAAAAGTTCCCTCACCCGGCCTGCTTTCGATCAATCCGATCATCTCCAGAGCACTAAAAGCCTCTCTGATTGAAGCTCGACTGACCCCCAGGTCTTTTTTTAATTGTCTTTCTGAAGGCAGTTTATCCCCTTTTTTTAGTTCTCCCTCATAAATCAATTCTCTTATTTGTTCAATAATCTGTTCATAGACTTTATTGTTTTTAATCTGTTTAAATTCCATTATCTTTCCCCCAAAAATTAAATTTCAAATTTATCTCCCACAGAAGCCAATTGAACCATATCTCCAAGTGCCTCTTTAAATAAGACTGCTGCCTGGCGTCCAGTACAGTGCATCGGTACCAGTAAATCCAGATCAAGCTCTTTAAAATATTCTATCAGCTCATTGATTTCTTTTCTGCCTGCTCTTTTAAGATGCATTCCTCCAAAAACAGCTGCAATTTTTTTATCTCCTACAGCTCCTCTAATCACATCAATTATATTTTTAACACCCTTATGACTGCAGCCGAGTAGAATTACAATTCCGTTTTCAGTTTCAATATATAAGGAAGTATCATCATCAAAGGGGTCAGTATTTTCTCCCTCTTCATTGTTAACTACATATCTTTCATTCATATAACTTGCGCGAGGTGCAGGTATTTCTCCAGTGTTATAAACCCCTGCAGCTGCAGCAATTGTAGTTTCTGCTGCAGTAAAATTTCTAATATCCGATTTATCTAAATTTATTCCAATAAATTCTAAGCCTTCATCTGCTTTTTTGTATTTAGGCTGAAAAATATCACTGTGAGCAAAAACTCTAATTTCAGGATTAATTTCGAGTAATTTTTTCAATCCTCCTGTATGATCATCATGACCATGGCTTAAAAAAATAGTATCAATTTTCTTTAAATCTATACCTAACTTTAAAGCATTTGAAACCAGAACTTCACCCTGGCCGGTGTCAAACAAATATTGTTGACCATTATATTTAAAATAAATGGAAAGACCATGTTCTGCAAGAAATTTTCTTTTTTCAACTGTATTATCTGACAAAATAGTTAGTTCTAATCTCTTAGTCATTATCTAACCTCCATTGATAATCGAGAAAATTTTCTTAATATAAGTATACATCGCCGGCAGAGCTTTTTCAATTAATAAGCAGGTTTATCAGTAAAAATATAGAAATAATAGAATAAGAATTAATTTATACTTATTTTAGAAAAAACATCAAAAGGAGAAAATTTATGAATAAAAATAAATTGGCTTTATTTTTGCTGCTGCTTTCCCTAATCCTTATTTTCACCTTAAATACTACTGCCCAGAATTTAAAAATTCATTTTATTGATGTGGGACAGGGTGACTCAATTTTGATTGAAGAAGCTGGAGGACAAAATATTCTGGTTGATGGTGGTGATCGGGCAGACAGAATTACAGCCGGGATAATCAATTATCTCAAGAATCAAAATGTAAAAAAACTGGATTATATTATCAGCACTCATCCTCATGCTGATCACATTGGGGGTTTGGTAGACATTATTGATAGTTTTGAAGTTAAAACTGTGCTGGACAGCGGTAAATTACATACTTCTAAAACCTATGAAAATTATTTAATCAAAATTGATCAGGAAAACATTAATTTTGAAACTCCTCGCAGGGGAGATAAATTTAAAATTGGAGAAAGTGAACTTCATTTTTTACATCCTGATCAGAATTTAGATGATTATGATTTGAATAATTCTTCTCTGGTTTTTGTGCTCAAATTTGGGGAGCAGAATTTTTTGTTTACTGGAGATATTGAAGAAAAAGTGGAAAGAAAACTGCTAAAAGAAAATCCTGAGTTCAAAGCTGATTTGATTAAAGTACCCCATCACGGCAGTGAAACTTCTAGTTTTGACGGCTGGATAAAAAGTATTAAGCCAAAAGCTGCAGTAATTCAGGTCGGAAAAAATCATTACGGCCATCCAGCAGCAAGTGTAATAGAACTTTATCAAAATCAGGGGACACGAGTTTACAGAAATGATTTAAACGGCAATATTGTAGTTACCGCTGATGGCAGAAATTATACTGTAAAAGTTGATCAGAGTGCAGATAATAGCAAGACCGGCACAGAAACCAATGCTGAAACTGAAAATACTGCTGCAGAGAAAATAAAATCAGAATCTGAAAATAAAACTAACAGCAGCAGCTTAATAAATATCAATACTGCCAGTGCTGCTGTTTTAGATCAACTCTGGGGAATCGGGCCAGCAACTGCCAAAAAAATTATAAATTACCGCGAAAAAAATGGACCTTTTAAACAAATTGAAGAAATAAAGAAAGTTGACGGAATTGATGATGGTAAATTTGGACGCTGGTATGATAAAATAACAGTAGAATAAAAAAATAAACGTTTGGTACCAGGTACAAGTGATTCAAATCACTTGTACCTGGTACCAATATATAAAAAATGAAAGGATGATTTGATGAAGGTAACAGTTGATAAAATTGAAAACGGAATGGCCAGACTTTTAATTAGACCTCAGGAAAAAGAAGACTTTTTGTTGCCAGTTGAAGAACTTCCAGCCAAGACAGCAGAAGGCAGTATTTTAGAAATTAATTTTGAACTTAAAGAAGATGAAAAACAGGCTGCCGAAAAAAGAGTCAGCAGCCTGTTAGATAAGCTTAAAAACAAAAAGAGCTGAGATTATCAGCTCTTCTTTTTTTATTGAAATTTAATTTTACATTTAGGACATTTGTCCGGTCCTATTCTTCCTGATTCTTAGTATTTCAAATTGATCTATTATTTATCGTTATCAGAATCAAAATATTCAGGATGATATTTTTCTATCAGCTTCCTGTATTG
>Ga0247721_100119_pt1 | contig 36059 bp, 27 predicted proteins | sample MSEWel2017_08_16_FD_189089 | JGI IMG/M metagenome (GOLD analysis project Ga0247721, IMG submission 189089) | Subsurface sediment microbial communities from gas well in West Virginia, United States - MSEEL Well Study Marcellus 3H_2017_08_16 | ecosystem: Environmental > Terrestrial > Deep...
ATCAAAATAAAATATTGATGATCGGTGATGCTCCCGGAGATTTAAGAGCAGCTCAGAAAAATAATGTTTTATTTTATCCAATTATGCCCTGTGAGGAAGCTGAATCCTGGCAGAAATTTGCTGAAGAAGCAGCGACCAAGTTTTTTAGTGGTAATTATCAGGGGAAATATGAAGAAAATCTGATTAAAAAATTTAATTTTATTTTAAAGTAAAAAATCGGAGGTAATTATGGTAGATTTAAAAGCAAAGCCTTTTTATTTAAATGATGAGGATATTAAATGGGTAAAGGACACAATTTCTGAAATGTCACTGGAAGAAAAAATTGGCCAGCTATTTATCACCAGAATTCACGGTGACTTAGCTGATCCGAAAAATGCAGAAATTGTAAAAAAGTATCATGTTGGTGGAATCAGATATGCCAGCAAAAGTTCTAATGAAGTTTATAATTTTATTAAAGATATGCAGGCAGCCAGTAAAATTCCACTGCTGGCAGCAGCTAACTGTGATAATGGTGGAGACGGAGCCTCAACTGATGGGACTTTTATTGCCAGTGGGGCAATGATTGAAGCCTCAGAATCAGAGGAAGTAGCATATAATGCCGGTCTGGTCAGCGGTAGAGAAGAAGCAGCTTTAGGAGTTAACTGGAACTTTGATCCCTCAGTTGATATTTTATATAACTGGCGGAATACAATTGTCAATACCAGAGCTTATGGAAATACGCCGGAAAAGGTAATTAAGTATACCTCAGCCTATCTTGAGGGATTAAAAGACAGTGAAGTTGGTGAGATCGCCACCTGTGTTAAGCATTTTCCCGGTGATGGGGTTGAAGAAAGAGACCAGCATCTGGTTTTAGGAATAAATGATTTTGAGCCTAAAAAGTGGGACCAGACTTTTGGTAAGGTATATAAACATCACATTGATAATGGTTTGATGAGTATTATGGCCGGCCATATTGCAATGCCGGAATATTCTAAACAGCTGAACCCAGAATTAAGTGAGCAGGATATAATGCCGGCAACTTTAGCACCTGAATTATTAAATGATTTGCTGCGGGATAAACTGGGCTTTAATGGTCTGGTAGTTACAGATGCTTCTCATATGCTGGGAATGACAGCTGCCATGCCGAGAAAAGATTATGTTCCGGGAGCGATTGCTGCTGGCTGTGATATGTTCTTATTTTTCAATGATAAGGAAGAAGATTTTCAGTTTATGCTTGATGGGTACAAAAACGGAGTGATTACAGATCATCGCTTAAATGAAGCCCTTGAAAGAATCTTAGGCCTTAAAGTAGCCATTAATCTGCATCAAAAAGCAGAATCAGATGAGTTGATGCCAGCAGACGAAAAGCTGGATCTAATCGGACAGGATGAGCATCATCAGATGGCTGCAGATGCTGCAGATAAAGGAATTACTCTGGTTAAAGATAGTTTAGATCAACTGCCGATAACACCAGAAACTCATCCAAGAATCAAGTTATATTATCTTTACGGTGAACTGGGTGGTATTTATAATAGTGATACTTCTTCCAGAGACAGAGTAGTTGAAGAACTGGAAAAGGCAGGTTTTGAAGTTGATCTAAATGAAGGTGAAGCTAGAGAAAAGGGTAAGATAATGGAATATCGCGATAAATATGATGCAGCTTTTGTCTTTGCTGATGTCAGAGGATATGCTCAGCAGAACAATTATCGGATCAAGTGGAAAGCTCCAATGGCAAATGAAGTGCCCTGGTATGCTGCCGAAACTCCAACTGTATTTGTATCCTTAAATTACACTAATCATTTTATTGATGTGCCAATGGTCAAAACATTTATCAATGCCCACGGCAATACCAGTGAAGTTATCAGACAGACCATTGAAAAAATAATGGGTAAATCTGAATTTAAAGGATCATATAATGAAAATGTCTGGTGTGATATTTGGGAAGCAAAAAGATAAATTGTTAGTTGTTGGTACCGGGTACTTGGGAATTATTTCCAAGTACCCGGTACCAACAGTATCAAAATTAAGCTCCTTATTAAATTAATATAGATGAAGTAAAAGGCCTTACAATCTTTACAGATGTAGGGTCTTTTACTTTTTAATTGTCTGATTTAAGTTATAATATCTTTAGATAAGATAAAATAACTTTATAAATATATTGATTTGAATTTAATAGTTAAATGAGTAAATTTATAAAAGTGATATTTTAATAGAATAGGAGTGGTTTTATGTCAGGTAAAAGATTTCATCCATCTAAAAAGAAAAAATTATTTTCAGAAAAAAGATTAAAAAGTTTAAAACCGGCTGAAATGCTGTCAAAGTTAAATTTAAAAGAGGGAGATATATTTGTTGATGTAGGAGCAGGGAATGGATTTTTCTCACTGCCGGCAGCAGAAATAGTTGGTGAAAAGGGAAAAGTTTATTCTGTTGATGTAGAAATAGATATGCTTTTGGATTTAAAACACAGAGCTCAGCAGGCGGGCTTAACTGACAGAATAGAAATTTGTAAGAGCGAGGATAATGATGCCAACCTGCATCAGAGTGCAGATTTTATGCTTTTTGCTTATCTTTTTCATGAGGTAGAAGATAAAGCTGAGTTTTTGGATAACTATTTTAATTTTTTAGAGAAGGGTTCCAGGGTTGTTTTTATTGAGTGGGATCCAGATCAAAGAGAAGAGGGTCCACCACTTCATCATCGGGTTAAAAGTGAGCAGTTAAAAGCTATGCTGGAAGAGAGAAATATTAAAAATATAGAAGTTAAAGCTATAGATTATAATTCTTATTTGATCAGCGGGCTTAAAGTTTAGAGGATTTTATTAAAAAAAGAGTTAAATATTATGGTTCTTTAACAAATGTTGTGAAATCTAAATAGCATCCATTGAATCATGTTAGCTCTTTGATTTTTTAAATTTCTCTTAAATACTTAGTAATGATAAATATACTCGGCGTTTTAAGTTTTCAACTTTGGGAACACCGTAGCCAATTCTTTTGATTAATTTGATTTTGTTGTTTAATCCTTCAGCAAATCCGTTGGTTATTCTAGTCTTAAAATAGTTAATAATATGCTGTTCCCAGCGTTTCACTGTTCCTTTAGCTCTATAGAAAAGACTTAATTTAGACTGACTAACATTTTCATACCAGTGATTTAAAGCTTGAATAGATTCTTTAACATCAGGAATTTGGAGTAAATCACGGAATTCTTCTTTTAGCTCCCATGCTTTTTCTAAAGCAGGAGATAGTTTGAAGATCTCTATCAGTCGCTGGTGTCCGTCATCATCAAGGTCTTCACCAGCCATTAGAAGGGTTAGTCTTGATTTATAGAACTTCTTTCTATTAGCAGCAGTCTGTTTATCCTGCTCCTCTTTTCTCAGCTTATCTAGGGCATTATTAATGGCTGTAACTAGATGAAACTTATCAACCACTATTTTAGCATTTGGAAAAACAGTTTCTGCAACAGCTTTATATGGACTCCACATATCCATGGAGAAGTACTTGATCTGCTCCCGCAGTTCCTCAGGCCAGGTATTGAAGTACTCTATAAGATCCTTCTTTTTTCGAGAGGATAGAACTTCAATTAGCTTACCGTTAATTGGATCAGTTAAAGCAACTGCGTATTTATGTTTTTTCTTGATTGCAAATTCATCAATACTGATAGCTTCAACTTTATCTAAAGTTTCCAGCTGAGCCTTTTCTATCATAGTATCTATTTGAGTATTAACTGAGTTTTTAATACTTGTATAGCTGAGATCATTTTCTCTTGCTACCCTTGAATAATCACGGCCATCAGTCTGCTTTAAAAGATAGAATTTAAAACGCTCAGTTTTCCTGGAATAACCAGGAATACTCTTAAGATTTTTTGGTATTGCTCTTTTGCCACAATGCTTGCAGCTATAGCGTTTTTTAACTATTTTAATAACAACTTTTTTATCTCTAAAAGGAACATCCTGAATACTTTGAGGACGCCTATCATGAATATTATCTGCCTTTTTGCCACAGATAGGACACTTAACATGATCTGTTTTGTAATCAACGATAAAAGTTAAATATTTTTCTGTTTGGATTAATTCTGTTGCCACAAGGTCTGGTAAATCTAATAAATCTGTGACAAGATTATTATGCATTTGCTTGACTCTTTCATTGAATTTTTGGTGTGCAAACTAATTAATTCAACAGAGTCAGGCAAATGCCTTTTTTTATTTAGATTTTTTTAGATTTACAGTTTTTTCTTCACAACATTAATTATACAACCAAAATTATTTTAATTTATTAACAAAGTACAGTCTCCTATTTTACTGAGACTGTACTTTTTTTATGTGTGCTCCGTAAATTATTCTGATAGTAGATGAAAGTCCTACCTATGTTGTGGCATGTATCATGTAGAAGTCAACAGTGACAGGGTGTTCACCGCGAGGTGGAATCTGAAGAGTCTGAGACGTGCTGTTAGTCCAAAACATTATGTGAACCAGAGGTGGCATCTGTAAATGGCGATTCGCCATAAAAACGAAGAAGCTCAATGCCGGTATAAAAACCATGCAATCTAGGCCGGATTTGCAGATGTGATTAGGGTTGGAATGACAGTAAGATAGAATAATTGACCGGAGGAGTTCTGTATTTGTCTGAAACTGAAACTAGTTTTAGTAAGTCGAGGCATAACCTGAACGGGAAAACCAAGATAAAGCAGATACAGAGTTCAGATGGCGTCAATAGTAGCTATGATGACTGGTCCTTAGATAGCAGGGCGAGCTGCAGGAGGATAAAACCAGTTTAGCAAAGGACAGCCAGCGCAGTCGAAGTTGAAGATATTACAGGAGTGGTAAACAGATTTTAATGGTTTAAACATTGCTTAAAGCAATGGGTCAGGCTGGTAGCCGGAGGGAGAAATCTAATCCCAAAGGTGGTAGGCCAGAAACACCATAACCTCAGTAGTAATATGTCAGAGGGGGCGATTGGTGAGAATCTAAAACGTGGCTGATAATATTATGAAGATAGGGTCTGTTCAACTGGACTGTAGAGTTGAAGACTGGTAAGTCGTGAAGTAAGGACTGGTGAAAGAGATAACTAAGAAAACGTACTACACTCTTAAAGATAAAGTAACAAAGATTAGAAATATGAAAGTAGCCGCAAAACATGTCTTAGATAACGGTGGTAATGCAGGTGTTGATAGAATAGATACAGTAGAATTCAAAGAAAACTATGCAGTTCACATGAGAGAACTATACAGAGAATTCTTAGAGAATAGATATCAACCCAAACCAGCACTGAGAGTATTTATCCCAAAAAGTGATGGAAGACAGCGACCACTTGGAATACCTACAGTTAAAGATAGAATAGCTCAGGCTGCAGTGAGAGGAATACTGGAACCGATATATGAAAAAGAATTCTGTGACTGTTCTTTGGGATTTAGAAAAGGTAAATCGCAGATTGATGCGATAAACAAAATAGAAGAATACAAAGAACAGGGCTACAAATGGGTATTAGATGCAGACATTAAAGGGTTTTTCGATAATATAGATCATGAGCTTTTAATAAAATTTATCAGGCAAAAAGTAACAGATGGATGGGTAATTGAAATAATAAAATCGTGGCTGACCATGGGAGTCATGAAGGATGGAGAATATATACCCACAAAAAAAAGAACCCCTCAGGGTGGCTTATGCTAAGCTTAGCATAATAACTTTCTTTGCATAAGGCGGGCCTTTAAGTCCATTGCTTAGTAATATCATGCTGGATGAACTGGATAAAGAACTGGAGAAACGCAATCATAAATTCTGTCGCTATGCTGATGATAGTCAGATCTTTGTTAAAAGCAGAAAAGCGGCTAAAAGAGTTATGAAAAGCATAACTGTATTTATTGAAAAGAAACTGAAACTTAAAGTTAATACAACAAAAAGTGCAGTCGGCAGACCCTGGAGAAGGAAATTCTTAGGGTTCTCATTTTATCGAAGGAAAGGTAAAGTAAGGATTAGAGTCCACCCGAAATCAATCAAGAAAATTAAAGCAAAAATAAAAGAACTCACATCGAGAAATAAAGCCTGGACAATGAAATATCGTTTTAAGAAATTAAAACAGACAATCACAGGCTGGGTCAGCTATTATAAAATAGCTGATATGAAAAGCAAAATGAGAGCTCTTGACCAGTGGACAAGACGACGAATAAGGATGTGCTACTGGAAAAGGTGGAAAAGGGTTAGAACTCGTTTTAGGATGCTCAAGAAACTGGGCATTAAAGAATCTAAAGCGTGGGGATATGCTAACACAAGAAAAGGCTACTGGAGAATTTCCATTAGTCAAATACTTACAAGAACCTTTACCAACAAATTTCTAAAGAAGCTGGGATACCTTAGTTTTACGGAATGATATACACAAGTAATTAATTCTTAATGAACCGCCCAGTACCGAACGGTACGCTGTGGTGGTGTGAGAGGACGAGAAATAAATTAATTATTTCTCTCCTACTCGATTTAAAAATTAAAGTTTAGCTTTCTATTTTGCGGATTACTAATATTAATGATTTAAAAGGTGAATTGAAATATGAAATGTATCTAGAGTATTAATTAGCGAAATAATTTGACAATTCAAAAAAATGATATTATAATAATATCAGACATCAGATGAATGATGAATGATAGGAGTTGATTAAATGGATAAAAATAGAAGAAGACGTGAGCAGCCTCTTTATATACAAATCTATAACGAATTAAAAGCAGAAATAAAAACTGGGATTTTTGAAGATGAAGATAAATTACCACCACTTAAAGATCTAACTGAGATGATGTCAGTTAGCAGGAGCACAATTAGAGAAGCTATTGGAATTTTAGAAAGTGATGGTCTAGTAAAAAGAATGCAGGGTATTGGAACATTAATCACTCGTTCTCAGATAAATGGAATGGAAAGATTAAAAAGTTTTACTGAAAGTATAAAAGAACAGGGTTTAGAGGCAGGAACTAGTTATAAAAAATTGAGTTGGGAAAAAGCAGATCAAAATTTGGCTGATATTTTAACTGTAGAAAAAGGTACAAAAGTTGCAGTTATTGAAAGAACAAGAACTGGTGATGGAAAGCCAATGATCTACAGTATAGATAAACTTCCGCATACAATAATTCCAGAAAATTTTATGTTAGATGATTTAGATGAATCATTATTTACTTATTTAAAAGAAAATTGTGGAATTGAATTAGAATTTTCTCAACTAAATGTCAGAGCAGCTGGTGTTGAAAAAGATATAGCTAAAAAATTGGAATTGAAAGCAGGGGCACCTGTTTTAAGTGCTGAAGAAACTTATTTTAATGTTAAGATGGAACCAATTTTATACTGTGTAAATATTTATCGTACAGACAGATTTTATTTTCAAATTTCAAGTCGTCGTTGATTTAGGCTTACTAACTTTCCTTAAATACATAATTGATAATTGCCGAGGAAAGTTTTATTAAATAAAAGAAAAAATATTAAAGGGGGAAAAGGTAAATGAAAAGATCAATTTTTGTTATTGTTGTATTAATGCTGGTTTTAGCTTCAATTGCTTCTGTGGTTTCTGCTCAAGAAGAGGTAGTGCTTAAAGTATGGGATAATTATTTTAGGCAAGCAAATGATCAAATAATTAAAGATGCTATGGAGAAATTTAAGCAGAAACATCCAAATGTTAGCTTTCAACGTGTAGCGAGACCATTAGATGATCTAAAAATGCAGATAATGGCCGCTTTACCAAAAGGTCAGGGTCCTGATATTATGACTGTAAATAATGCAGAAACAATGATGGGACCACTAGTTAGAGGAGGTCATTTGCTAGCACTAGACAAATATGCAGAAGAATATAACTGGGAAGATAAAATATTATCTCCTGCAGTTATGAACAGAGCTCGTTATTCTGAAGATGGTACAGTCTTAGGTAAAGGTAACCTTTATGCTGTCCCATTTATGGGAGAGTTAGTAGGTGTTTACTATAACAAAGAAATATTTGAAGAGCTTGATCTAAATATACCTCAGAGTTTAGAAGAATTCGAAGAAGTATTAAAAACTCTCAAGGATGCAGGGTATATTCCAATTACTTACGGTGGTTTAGATGACTGGCAGTTTTTCCATCTTTATGGTGAAGTCTTAGGAAGTGTTCTGGCTCATGACATGGGTGCAGATAATGCTCAAGAATATCTAGATGATATTGTTCTTCGGTGGGATGAAGATCGGAGTTTTGTTAATAAAAGCACTCAAGAATCAGCATCTATTTTACAAGAGTGGGTGGAAAATGATTATTTTGTTGATGGGTTTTCCGGTTTAAATGGAGATGATGCCTTGCCAATCTTTACAGCTGGTAAAGCAGCAATATTTATTCAGGGAAGCTGGTACAGTGGAGATATAACTGTATCTGATATTGAAGCAGGATTTTTCCCATTTCCTCCTTATAAAAAGGATGGAAAATTACCGCCTCAGGTTGGCGGAATGCTTGTTCCCTATGGTATAAGTGCTTACACAGAACATCCTGATCTGGCTGCTGAGTTTATTGATATAGTTATTTCTTCGGAATCTACTAATGAACATTTGATAGATAATAACAGTCTACCAGCTTCAGTTCCAGTAGATACTTCTGAATTAGAAAGGGGTACATTAAAATACGATATTTATACTACTTGGAATGAAGTGAATGACTCTGGAAGACTAGGGCACTATTTAGACTGGATTTCATCTTCAATGTGGGACACTATGGGAGAAGCAGGACAGAATCTAATGAACTTAGATATTTCTCCAGTAGATTTTGTAGAAAAAATAGAAACTGATTTTAGACAGTGGCAGGATGAAAAACCCAAAGCGGATTAAAAATAAACAGTAATAAAGAAAAAAGCGGCCTCTTTAATAAGAGGTCGCTTAATTAAGTGATTTTAGGAGGAATTTTATGTCTGCTGAAAAAGATAAAAACTTTGAACCTCTATTTGATATTATGGGTAAATTTACACCATATATTTATATTTTGCCCACTTTAGCCATTACATCTGTATTTTTGATTTATCCCTTTATTAATACTTTCTTTTATAGTTTATTAAAATGGGATGGCATTGGAGAAATGAATTTTTTAGGAATTACTAATTACATAAATATGTTTCAAGATCCCAAATTTTGGGCTTCTTTTAGTGCTAATTTAATTTATATTGTAATGTATAGTATAATTCCTGTAATTGCAGGATTAATAGTGTCTTCTTTAATAGGAAGAACTGAACTTTTTGGAGTGAGATTTTTCAGAACCGTTTTTTTCTTACCCCAGGTAATTGCATCTGTAGCTATAGGTATTATATTTTCCTGGATTTATTCTTCCCAATTTGGAGTAATCAATCAAATTTTAGGAGTAATTGGTCTGGATAAATACCAAACAGCCTGGTTTGGTCATCGAAGTACAGCACCATATGCAGTTGGATTTATAGGTATTTGGCTGACATTAGGTTTTGCAGTAATAATATTTTTATCAGGCATACAAAAAATTGATGAAAGTATTTATGAAGCAGCTAAGATTGATGGAGCCAATTCGACTCAGCAATTTATATATATAACTTTACCTGAATTAAGATATGAAATGGTAGTGGTATTTGTAGTTACTTTAATCAGGTCGCTGAGCACCAATATTTTTGGTATAGTGTCTTCGACAACAGGTGGTTCTTATGGAACTCGACCAATTTCTCTTTATGCTTATGAACTCGCTTTTGTTCAGTATGAGTTAGGTTATGCATCAGCGCTGGTAGTAATTCTTGTAGTATTAATATTAGTTTTAACGCAGATAATTGAGAGAATTGGTGAGGGGAGCTAATATGATATCAAAAAAACAGGTTTTCAAAAATTTATTAACTTACAGTATATTAATAGTTTTATCTATATTTGTTTTAATACCTTTTGTATTAATGTTTTTAGGTTCTTTTAGGGAGCATGTTAATATAATAATTAATGGGGCTCTTGCTTTCCCAGAAAGCTGGAGTATAGACAATTTTAAAGAAGTATTAATTGAATACAATTTTCGTTATTATTTTATTAATACAATAATTGTGACTGTTCCTACAGTTATTTTAGCAAATATATTTGCAATTATGTCAGCTTATGCACTTGCATTTATGGAATTCCCTTTTAAAAGAACGATAAAATTATTTACGACTGTAGTTGGAATAATGATTGCTACTCCTTTTATAATGATTCCATTATATCAGCTGATGGCACGTTTGAATTTAATAGACAGTTATCTAGCACCAATATTGCCTCAAGTTGCAATGAGTGCCTGTTTTGCAACTATGGTCTTGCGTTCTTTTTTTAAAGGTTTACCAAAAGAATTGCTGGAAGCAAGTCTGGTTGATGGAGCAACAAGTTGGCAGGTTTTATGGAAAATACTAGTACCAATTGCCAAACCGGCGATTATTACTTCAGCTGCACTTACAACTGTCTGGACTTGGAATGCTTATCTGCTTCCTTTAATTTTACTGCAGGATCCTGCTAAAGTAACTCTCCCAGTAGGCCTGATGTTTTTTAAAGGAAGATATACTACTAATATTCCTTTAATGTTGACCGGTACAACTATAACTTCGGTACCGATGATAATATTTTATTTAATATTTCAGCGTCATTTAGTTAAAGGATTGAGTCAGGGAGTTCTTGATTAACTTTTAATATAAATTACAATTATTAAGAAAGGAAGATGATTTTGACAGAAAAAATATTATTAGTTGGAGAAATATTTTTTGATACTATTTATAAAGGTTTAGAAAATCTCCCCAGTAAAGGTCAGGAGATATTTTGTTCTGATTATAAAACATCAGCAGGAGGAATGGCAATTACTGCTGTAGGAATGAGTAGATTGGGATTAGATGTAGAACTTGCTGGAGCAGTAGGTAGTGATGTTCAGGGTGAATATTTAATTAATAAACTAAAACAGGAAGAAGTAGGGATTAAATATTTAAAAAAGATTGAACCTGCAGTTACTAATAATTCTACTGCTATAGTTTATGATGGCGACAGGTCTTTTATTAGCTATCGGGGAATAGAAGATAAAACAGAACAAATACTGCAAGAAATAGCTGAAAATAACAATCCTAATAATTTCACTAGATTGCATATTTCTTTGGCTGCAGGTAATGATTTTATGGGCTTAATCAAAAAAATAAGTAAAATGGACTTAAATATTTCTCTTGTAACTGGTTGGAATGCTGCCGAATATTATGGAGAACATAAAGATGAATTTGAGGAAATTATGCACTACACAGATATCTTTTTTTGTAATGAACTGGAAGCAAAAAAAATTACAGGGTTTTCTAATATGGAAAAAGCATGCAGATATTTGAACACAATTTCTACAGCAGTTGTTACACTGGGAGAAAAGGGAGCAATAACTTATGACAATAAACAAGGTTTTGTTAGGAGCAGTGCACTAAAAGTTGAGTTTAAAGATCCCACAGGAGCTGGGGATTCTTTTATTGCTGCTTATACTGCTTCAATCAATTGTGACTTTTCTTTATTAGAATCCTTAAAAATTGCAAATGTATGTGCATCTTTATCTACACGTGAACTGGGTGGTATTGATGCTTTCCCTCAGAATATGAATGAAGCAAAAAAATATTTAAATTAATAAAAAAGGTAGGTGCTTAAATTATGAAAGTAGTAATTGTTGGTGGTGGTGGGGTTAGAACTCCCCAAATTATTAAAACACTTTATAGTAACAAAAAAGAACTCTCTCTTGAAGAAATTACTATGTTAGATATAGATCAAGAAAGACTAGATAATATTAAAATGATAAATAATGAATTGATTTCTGGAAAAGATATTAAACTAAATTATACTCTTGATGCAGAAGAGGCATTTATTGAGGCTGATTTTATACTTTTTACGATTAGAGTTGGTCAGATAGATGATAGAATAATTGACGAAAATATTCCACTTAATTACGGAGTTGTTGGTCAAGAAACTACTGGTCCCGGTGGTTTTGCAATGGCAATGCGTACTATTCCTGTTATGCTGGAATATTTAGATTTAATTATGAAAGTTTCTCCAGATGCTTGGATACTTAACTTAACTAATCCATCAGGTTTAATTACTCAAGCTCTAACTGAATCTGGTCATGAAAAAGTTATTGGACTCTGTGATGGCCCTACTGTTTTAAAAGAAGAAATTGCAGACGCAATGGATTTAAATGAAGATGAGCTTTTTTATGAATATTTTGGACTTAATCACTTTGGCTGGATAAAAAGAGTGGTACATAATGGTATTGATATTACAGAAAATGTATTAAATAATAATCAGGCTCTTGCTGAAACAAGAGTTGATCCCGACTTTTTGAGACAGATAAAAATGATTCCAAATGAGTATTTATTATTTTATTATAATAATACTGAAGCTGTAAAAAATCTTAAAGATAGCAAAATGAGTAGAGGAGAAATTATTAAAGCCTTAAATACTAAATTATTTAATGAGTTAAGAAAAATTAATAATGATGATAGTAATAAGTCACCTCTTCAGATTTATAAAAATTACAATAGTGCCCGAAATGACAGCTACTTGCAGGTAGAAACTATGGGGTTACAAACTGATAATATTGCGGAAAAATTATGGGGAGGGATTAATTCTACCGGTAGTTCTGATAAAATGCAAACAGGTTATGGTAATATTGCTTTACAAGTAATGCAGTTATTAAATTCTGATCAGGCAGAATTAATGCTACTTAATGTGGTTAATAATGGAGCAATTAACTGTCTTGATGATCAGGATGTTGTAGAAATACCTGTTTATGTAGATAAAAATGGACTACATCCTTTAAATATTGCAGATATACCAGAACATGCTAGAGGAATGCTGCAGGCAGTAAAAAGTTACGAAAGACTTACAATTAAAGCAGTTAAAGATAAGTCTTATGCTTCAGCACTTCAAGCACTAATCATTCATCCATTAATTCCTGATTTAAAAGCTGCCAGATCTATTCTTGACGATTATATTGAAAATCATCGCTATTTTCCAGAATTAAAATAAATAAAATATTTATTAAGTGAATATTACTTTGTTATTTAGATATTCAAAAAAATTCTAAGCGGCTAAGTCTTAGATTCAAAAGGGCTTAGGCCGCTTAATTTTTTAGTGAAGAAACTGTTTTTTTAAAAAATTAATTTAATTTTCTTTTTTTTCAAAAAAAGAAGGACTTTTTCAATTTGTCATGAATATATAATATAGATACGTACCAATATTAATCAAAATGTTAAATTGGTACATATCAAACAAGCATAATGGTCAAAAAAATTAAATATAAGGGTGAATAGTAGTAGATGAGCGATATTAAAAGATACTTATTCTTATAGAAAGCAGTCTACGTATTAAGAGTAATGTTGTTAATAAATTCGTTAATTTAAAAAGCTTATTTAAAGTTGAGTAATGACACTTTGAAAAAGGAAATGAAAAACTGTGAATAAGTTAGTATTTAAGAAAATAACCAATAGAGGAGGTGAGGAAATAATAGTCTTTTGAGTTATATAGGTGTTTTATTAGTTCGAATTAAAAAAATCAGAATATTGGAATTTATTTTGTAACTCAAAATATTAGGAGGTTTAAAATGAAAAGAAATAAGAAAATGATTATTGTACTAACAGTGGTTTTTTTACTAACTTTTTCATTTGTATCTTCAGCTACCACATTAGAAATAATTGCAAATGGTACAGAAGGTGGTAAGAATGGTCCTATAATTGAATTTTATAAATATACATTAAAACCAGCTTTTGAAGATTATATGAAAGATCAAGGAAAAGATGTAACTTTGGAAGTTATTGAGACAGCTGTACCTGATGCTGATTATAAAACAAGAATTACTCTTGATATGAGAGCTGGCCGTGGTCCAGATGTTATTTCATTTGATCAGTTTTGGTTAGCATCATTTGTAGAAGCTGGATTACTTGAACCACTTGAATATTATTCTAGTGATTATTCTAATTGGGAGGGTTGGAATAATTTTAATGAAGGCGTAAAAAATATGATGGCTTTTAATGATAAAATGTATGGATTTATGAAAAATACTGATTTACGTATGATATATTATAATAAAGAAATTTTTAGAAAAGCAAATGTCAAAAAATGGTGGGCTTGGCAGCCAGAAAGCTGGGAAGATCTACTTAATACTGCTAGAAAAATAAAAGAAGAGATGCCAGATGTTACTCCATTACAACTTAATGCTGGTGAGCAAATGGGAGAAGCCACCACAATGCAGGGCTTTTATATGGCATTATTAGGAGCTGGAGGTAGACTCTATGATCAATCTGCTGGTAAATGGGTAGTAAAAAGTAATGCTTTATTGGATACATTAGAATTATATGAAACAATTTATGTTGATGAAAAATTAGGTGATGGGAATCTTCAGGTATCATTAAATGCAAGAGACAAGACATTTGAACAATATAAAAATAATGAAATTGCAATGCTGGTTGAGGGAATCTGGTTTTGGACATCAGTTATAAAACCTGATGCTGCTTGGGGTATAAAACATAGAGATTCTAAAATTGGTTGGGCTGCTATGCCTGCTCAAGAACCTAAAGCCGGAATTAATGAACAAGATTATGTATCAATTTCTGGAGGTACAGGTTGGGTTCCATCACCATCTACTGATAATAGAGAGTTAACTTGGGAGCTATTAAAGTTCTTAAATTCTAAAGAAATGAAGCTAGAAATTTTAGAAATCAATCCTGGAATACCTGCAAGAAATGATGTTGCTGAAAGTGATATGATTCAGAGTGACCCTTATATGGCTAATATTGCTCCAGCTTTATCAGAAAACACTACTGCTCGCCCTGGTTTTTCTGAATATGAACAGGTATCAAGACAAGTTCAAATTATGACAGGTGAAGTGGTTACTGGTAATTTGACTCCAGAAGAAGCATTAGATAAATATGCTCAAGAAGTGACTAGAATTGTTGGAGAAGATAAAGTGATGGAAAAATAATTACTGTTAGGTAATGATTATATATAGCTTTCTCCTTTCCCTAAATTTTAAAATTTAGGGAAAGGAGAATAAAATAGAGGAGGATTTTAATGAAAATATTATCAAAACGAAAGGCTATATTTTTTGTATTACCTGGATTAGCATTGATTTTTGTGTTTTTAATATTTCCTGCTATCTGGAGTTTATTTTTATCATTAACCAATTATTCTTTATTACAAGATAGTCTTGAATTTGTAGGTCTTGACAATTTTTTTCGTATGTTTACAGATAGTAGATTTTGGCATTCTTTAAATTTAACTTTTCAATTTGTTCTTGGTTCAGCAGTAATTGGACAAGTTGCATTGGGATTATTATTGGCAATTATTTTACGAAATACTCAAGGAATAATGAAAAAATTATTAAATGGATTTGCTGTAGCTAGTTGGATAATTCCTTCTGTAGTAGTTGCGTATTTATGGGGAGCGTTTCTTGATGTAGATTATGGTCTATTAAATAGAATTGTTGGTTTGGTTGGTATGAACTCTAAAGACTGGCTCACTCAATATCCAATGCCCGTCATAATAATTTGGAACAGTTGGAGAGGAGCTGCTTTTTCAATGATGTTATTTACTTCGGCTCTTCAAACAGTTCCTCCTTCTTATTTAGAAACTGCTGATGTAATTGGTGCATCTTTTTGGGATAAATTTAAAGATATTTTATTGCCATCATTAAAAAATTATATTGGTACTGATTTAATTTTAATTACACTTTGGACTTTTAATTTATTTACACCTTTTCTTTTGACTAAAGGTGGACCTGCAAATGCAACAGAGATTTTGCCTATTTACACTTATAATGAAGCATTTAAATATATGAGGTTTGGTTATGGTTCTGCAGTTTCAGTTGTTATGTTACTAATCAATTTAATATTTGCATTATTCTATTTTCGTTCAATGAAGGGTGGTAATGGATGAGAGAAGTAAAAAAAGTAATTTTAAGATTATTATATAATTTGTTAGTGGTTGTTTTATCAGCGTTTTTTGTTTTACCGATTCTTTGGCTTATTTTTACACCATTTAATGAAAACCCTACTTTAGCACTTCAGTTTCCTTTAAACCCTACTTTAGAAAATTTTTCTAAGGTAATAGAAAATGATTATGCTATTGCTGCTTTTAAAAACAGTTTAATTCAAAGTTTTGGAGCAACGTTTTTAGTTTTGTTTTTGGCTTCATTAGCAGCTTATGCTTTTTCTAGAGTTGAACTTCCAGGTAAGAATATAATTATGTATATATTAGTTTTGTTTTCTTCTATTGTTACTGGAATAGCGGCAATGGTACCACTTTTCTTTTTATTATTGAGAGTAGGATTAATTGATACTCATTTAGGGGTAATATTGGTTTTTAGTGGGGGATTTTTACCAACAGCTGTTTTTTTACTAAAAGATTTTGTTGATTCTATTTCAACATCATATGAAGAATCTGCTATTATTTCGGGGGCTTCAAAGTTTCAAATTTTTAAAGATATTATTTTTCCATTATCAAGACCTGGAATGGTTGTAATTGGAGTCTATACTTTTGTTCAGGTTTGGTCTAACTTTTTAATTCCGTTTTTATTTTTAAGGAGTGAAGGGAAAATGCCTGCCTCAGTTGCAATATATTCATTTACTAATCAGGTAGGTATGCCAAAAATTGATCTAATATCAACTTATTCTTTACTATATACCATTCCAGTTATAGCATTATATTTATTTGCAAATAAAAAGTATGGTTTTAGATTTTATGGTGGCTTGAAAGGATAAATAAGGAGGATTTAAATGACAGAAGTTATTGGAATTAATCTTGATTCATTGGTAAAGAAATTTGGGAATGTTATAGCGGTTAATAATATAAATTTTAATATAAAACCAGGTGAATTTTTTGCTTTGTTAGGCCCTTCAGGTTGCGGAAAGACAACAACTTTAAGATTAGTTGCAGGTTTAGAAGAAGCTACTGAAGGAAGAATAATGTTTGATGATGAAGATGTTACTTATAAAGAACCCAAAGAAAGAGATGTGGCAATGGTTTTTCAAGATTATGCTCTTTATCCACATATGACAGTTGCTGAGAATATTGGTTATCCTTTAAAAGTGAGAAAAATAAATAAAAATGAAATAAGGAAAAAGGTTAAAGAAACATCTAAACAATTTAAAATAAGTAATCTACTTGAACGTAAACCCAATCAACTTAGTGGGGGGCAGCAGCAACGTGTTGCTTTAGCAAGAGCTTTAGTACATCAACCGAAGGTGTTTTTATTCGATGAACCTTTAAGTAATTTAGATGCACGATTACGTTTAGAATCAAGAACATTTCTTAAACATTTTCAATCAGAATTAGGAATTACAACTATTTATGTAACACATGATCAATCTGAAGCTTTGGCTTTGGCTGATAGAATTGCAGTTTTAAAAGACGGTCAAATTAGACAAATAGGAACACCACGAGAAGTATATGAAAATCCTTCTGATTCTTTTGTTGCAGATTTCATTGGAGATCCTCCAATGAATCTAATTGATTGTAAACTAGAGGATAACAAAGATAATATTGAAATTCATTTTCCAGAAACAAGTGTTTCTATTCCTAAAAATAAAATAAAATTAAACAAACCAATTGATTTAATGAAAGATTATATTTTTGGTATACGACCAGAGAATGTTTTTATTTCAGAAAATGAAAGTGATATTAAAAGTGAAATTTATGCAATTGAAACACTTGGGGCAACTACTTTAGTAACATTACAAGTCGGAAATTCAAGAGTTAGGCTAACTCTTGAAAGAAATATTGATTTAGAAATAGAACAACTTGTGCAAATTAAATTTGATTACAATATGGTAAGAATTTATGAAAAAGAATCAGGTTCACTAATAAACTAATAAGTGAATATTTAAGAGATTAACACAATAGAAGGAGGTTTTGAAAATTAAAGTAATAGAGCAAAAATTTTCTGGTGAATTCCATAAAAAAGACAACCAGAAATTTTTTCCAATAAATTTAAATATACCAGAAGGTACTCAAAAATTAAAATTAAAATTCACTTATTTTCCTGAATATATGAAAAATAAAAAACAAGCAGTTGAAGATATTAATAATAAATTAAATGATTTTTATAAAAAAAATGTTATAAAACTTGATTCAGAAATGCGTGAAATTTTTAAAGAAAAGAAAAAAACATTAATTAAAGAATTAATTCCGTTAAAAAATCAATTAAATTTTTCATTATACAGTCCATTGGGAAAATTCAGGGGACGGTGGGATTCACCACATTTTTATGGAAAAAAAATTGCAATTGATTCTAAATGCCAGGAAGATACAACAACTGGTTTTTTATGCGGTCCAATTACAGGTGGAAACTGGACTGTTGAAATAGAAACTCATGGAATTTGTTCAGAAAAAGTATCTTATGAACTTGAAATTTGGTTTTATAAAAAAGAAATAGAATATAAATGGTATAAAGGAGAGTTGCATCTTCATACAAATCATAGTGATGGAAAGACAGATCTTAAGAATATGGTTGAACTTGTCAAAGATTATAATCTTGATTATTTTGCACTTTCTGATCACAATACTATTAGTGCTTGGAATGAAATAACAAATGAAATGACAGATGATATTACAATTATACCTAGTATCGAATTATCTAGTTATTTTGGCCATGCAGTCGCGTTAAATATAAATTCATATATTGATTGGAGAACCACCGATAAAAATGATAATTTAGAAAAACAAATTCGTCAAATACATAATCAAGGAGGGCTTTTTTCAGTAGCACATCCTTTTTCTATCGGTAATCCAGTCTGCATGGGATGTGAATGGGAATATTCTGAAATTGATTGGAAACAAATAGATCTATTGGAAGTATGGTTTAGAAATTGGGAATATAATATTATTCAAAACACTTTAGCTAGAAAACTTTGGCATAGAAAGTTAGATGAGAAATATAAAATTACTATTATTAGTAGTAATGATCTTCATGATCCTCAATTTTACAAAAATAATAAACGTATTCCATTTACTTATGTAAAGGCAGAAGAATGTACTAAAGAACACATATCATATGCATTGTCAAGAGGAAAGGCCTATATTAGTTCAGGACCTGAAGTAGATTTTAAAGCTGCTTTAAACGATAATATAATTGGAGAAATGGGAGATGTTATAAAATTCAACTCGGAAATTAAACTTAGATTTTCAGTAAAAAAATTAACAAATAAAGTAGAAGCTAATTTATACCATGACGGAGAAATAGTTTATACAAAAAATTTAAAAAAATCAAAAGATAATATGATATATTATAATATATCTAAAGTTGGATATTATTATTGGGAAATAAAAGCTGAAAATAGTAAAGAAATTTTAGTATTAACTAATCCAATATTTATTAAACAATAAATTTTAAGTTTTAATTTTACAATTGTTCGTAATGATTTATTTTTAAATTTAATATCTTCAATTTATAGTATGAACTATTAAAGATAAGAAAGGAATATACAGGAATGAAAGGTAGTGATAAATAAAATGAATAAAACAGTAACAGTAGCTATAATAGGTGCTGGTGATCGGGGTAGAGGTGCATATGGACAATTCATAAAAAATAATTCAGATAAGATTAAAGCTGTAGCTGTAGCAGAACCTAATCAAAAAAAAAGAAAACTATTTGCTGATGAACATAATATAAAGGAAAAATTACAATATAATTCTTGGGAAAATTTTCTTAATCAAAAAAAATTAGCAGATGGAATTATAATTTCAACCCTAGATAATATGCATTTAAATCCAGTGTTGTATGCCATGGAAAAGGGGTATAAAATATTATTAGAAAAGCCAATCACCCCCAATTTAAATGATACTTTTAAGGTTCTTCAGAAAGCGCAGAAAACTAATAGTGATATATTAGTTTGTCATGTACTTAGATACACTCCATTTTATCAAAAACTAAAAAAGATTTTAAAAAAAGAATATATTGGTAAAATTCGTTTTATAAATCACATTGAAAAGATAGGCTACTATCATTTTGCTCATAGTTATGTGCGAGGAAATTGGCGTAATACTTCAGTAGCAGCTCCGATAATTTTAGCCAAAAGTTGTCATGATTTAGATTTGCTGTACTGGTTAACAGATGAAAAATGTATAGAATTATCTTCTCATGCTTCACTTGATTTTTTTAATGAAAATAATCATCCCAAAGGAGCAACAAATAAATGTTTAGATTGTTCTATAGAAAGTGAATGTCCATATTCAGCAAAAAAAATATATCTTAATGGCAGTGATGGGTGGCCAACTTCAGTTATAACAGATGATTTTTCTTATGAAGCAAAAATTGAGGCTTTACGGAAGGGTCCTTATGGACGTTGTGTATATAAATGTGATAATAATGTACCTGAAGTTCAAACTATTAGAATGACTTTAACCAATAATATAGAAGTTAATTTTGCATTAACAGCATTTTCTGATAAAATAACTCGAAAAACATCTATTTTTGGAACTAAAGGAGAAATTAACGCTGATTTTGATAGAGGTATAATTAAAATTAATAAATTTGGTTTTTCTGAGCAAAAAATTAAAGTTAAAAAGTCTAAAAGTGGTCATAATGGTGGTGATGCAGGAGTAATGAAAGAATTCATTAAAATGATTCAAGGTAAAAACAAATCAGATAGTATAAGTATTTTAGAAAATTCAATTGAGAGTCATATTATGGCTCATGCTGCTGAAAAGTCACGATTTAATAATAAAGTAATTTATTTGGATAATATAAGAAAAAGTTTTAATTATAAAGAATAATATTTTAATTTATTACTTTCATATTAATTATATATAAAATATTCGAACCCCATATTTTATGAAGTTACTCAAGGTGAAATTGGTGACAAAATAAAATCTAAAGGTGAAATTCAATTAGAACCAATTATTATTTTTGTTTTGAGGGAGGAATAAAATGTTTAAAAAAACAAATGATTATAAAGCTTTCATTGTACCACATACTCACTGGGATAGAGAATGGTATCTTACCTTTCAACAGTTTAAGTTAAGACTGATAAATACTTTTGAAAATTTATTTAATACACTTGAAAATGATGAATTCACTGATTTTAGTTTTGATGGCCAGACAATAATATTAGAAGATTATCTTGAAGTGTATCCAGAAAAAAAAGAGATACTAAAAAGATATATTGGTGAAGATAGAATACAGGTGGGTCCCTGGTATATTTTACCTGATGAATTTTTAGTTAGCGGTGAAGCTACTATTAGAAATTTATTATTAGGTCATAAAATAGCAGATGACTTTGGAAAAGTTATGAAAATTGGTTACTTGCCGGATCCCTTCGGTCATATATCTCAAATGCCTCAAATACTTCAGGGATTTAATATAGATAATATAATTTTCTGGCGTGGTATTGATTATAATAAGACAAAAGGAAACGAATTTATCTGGGAAGGACCGGATGGAACAGAACTATTTGCAGCGCATCTTCCACAGGTTGGATATTGTAATGCCCGAAGTCTTTCCACAGATTTTGATGAAGCTTATGATGTTATTAGAGATTCAATAGATGACCTATTGAAAAGAGAAACTTCAAAATCACTATTATTATTAAATGGAGTAGACCACCTAGAGGCACAACCTCATATTCCAGAATTAAGTAAGTATCTAAACAAAAAGTTTCCTAATATTGAAATAAGTCAGGGGAATTTAAAACAATATATGGACTATGCTAAAGAAACGGTAAATGATGATTTAGAGAAGTTAAAAGGTGAATTCAGATCCAATAAAGATATGATGACCCTAAATTCGGTTTATTCTGCGAGAATGTATATTAAGCAGGCCAATGAGAGATGTCAGACTTTACTTGAAAATTGGGCAGAACCAACATCTACTTTTGCTTGGCTGCAGGATAAAAAGTATCGCTCTAATTTGATCTGGAATGGATGGAAATGGTTAATGAAAAACCATCCTCATGACAGTATTTGTGGATGTAGTATTGACCAGGTGCATAAAGAAATGATGACCAGGTTTGATTGGGCAGAACAGATTGCTGAAGAGATAACTAATGAAAACTTACAATATATAACTAATAAAATTAATGTTGAATATTTAGAAGACGATGAGTTAGCTTTAACAATATTTAACCCACTTCCTTATGAAATTAATGAAAATATTAATACAAGGATTAAGTTTTCAAAAGAAATCACGTTTAATAGAGTGAAAGTATTTGATGATAATCATGAAATAATTCATCAACTTAAAGACTATGGTGAAGATATAAAAATTGAGCTAGATCCATTTGATACTCCAACTCTAATTGATGTAAATTATGCTGACATATCATTTACTGCAGAAAATATCCCGGCAGCAGGCTATAAAACATATAAGATTAAAGCGGTAAACGATCTTACAATGCCAGGAGAATATAGTTCAGATATAGCTCATGGTAGTAATTATATAGAGAATGTTTTTTATATAGTAAAAGCAAATAATGATGGAACAGTTGACATAACAGATAAAATAAACAACAGGACATATAATAATTGTAATAGATTTTCAGATAGAGGTGATGCTGGAGATGAATATACATATTCTCCTCCATTAAAAGATAAAGTTATATTATCTAATCTTTCAAATTGCTCGATTGAAAACTTTGGTTCTTCAGAAGTGACATTAAAAATATCAGGTTCTATGTCTTTACCTGAAAAAATAGGTGAAAATCGAAAGTCCAGATCATGTAGTTATATTGACTGTCCTTTAGAAACTAAAATTACCTTATATAGTAAGATCCAAAGAATTGATTTTGAAACAACTTTCGATAACAAAGCAAAAGATCATCGTTTACAGGTTGAATTTCCAACAGGGATTGATACAGATGTTGTATATGCAGATAGTCATTTTGATGTAGTAAAAAGACCTATCGCGGTTCCTGATAGTAAAGGGTGGGTTGAAAAGGCTTATAAAACTGCTCATAATTCAGGATTTGTAAGTTTGAGTGATGATCAAGTTGGGGTTTCATTATTAAATAGAGGTTTACCTGAATATGAAATTATTCCTGAAAAACAAAATTCAATAGCGCTTACATTGTTAAGGAGTGTTGGGTGGCTATCAGTTGATGATCTGGAACATCGTACAATTGAAGCTGGACCATGTTTGCCTGCTCCTGAAGCTCAATGTTTAGGCAAGCATAGCTTTTCTTATGCTTTAGTTTTACATAAGGGCAATTGGGCTGAAGCTGGAATTTCTCATAAAGCTAAACAATATAGAGCACAATTAAAAACAAAAACTCTTAAAAAACAGTCAGGCAGTTTACCAGAAGAAAAAAGCTATATTGAAATTGAAAATGAAAAAATTGAAATTAGCTCGATCAAAAAACATGAATCGAGTGAAAAGATCATATTAAGAATATACAATCCGACTGAAGAAAATCAAAAAACACAAATCAACCTAGACTTTGATTATTCGAATGTTTACTTAGGAAACTTGTCTGAAGATATTATAGAAGAGATTGAGCATGAAGAAGGTTTATATTTGAATGTTCCTTCTAAGAAAATATTTACGATTATAGTTGATAGGTAATCTTAGTTTATAAAGGAGGAATTATTTTGAGGCAAACACTAAAATCTTTGGATGCTGAACTACTTTTTACTGAAACATACAAAAAATATAAGGATGCTTCAAAGTCAATAAGAGAGTTGGAGTGTTTAAAAGTTCAGCTTCCTACAATGCTTAGACCTATGAAAGACAATGATTTATTAGCAGGTAGAATAGAGTATAACACTATTGGATTTCATCATATAGTGTATGGTGAAGGAACAAGTGATGAAATTGATAGATGTGGTTATTGTTATGATTTAGGTAGGGTAAAAGAGAAGTTAAATAGTTCGAATATAGATGAAGAATATGAAAGATTAGTTGAAGATATGTGTGATTTTTGGGAAACTGAAAATACAAATTACAAGGCGCGCCAGGCGTTTTCAGCTACTATGAAATATGCAGCTCCTACTGATGATTGGGTGAATGAAAGTGCTATTATCCATCCATTATATAGGATAGCAGAGTTTCAGGTGGACCATGAAAAACTTATACAAGTAGGTATACCAGGCTTACGCAAAGAAATTAATAATGGTTTGAAAAAAGCAAAAAAATATGGCAGAAACAAAGATTTCTATACTGGTCTTAATGGTGCTCTGGATTTAATTCTATATGCTTGCGACTATTATATAAAAGATATAAATCGACAGTTAAAGGCCGCAGATATAACTGTTGATAAAGCAGAAGAACTCCATGAAATCAAGAATACTATCTCTAATATTAAAAATAATAAACCTGCTACTTTTAGGGAAGCTTTACAACTTATTTGGATTTTTAATATAGTTGCTGGGATTACGGATTTTAATAGGATGGATGTAGTACTTGGTGATCTCTATGTTAATGATCGGAATAATGATATTATTACAGAGGAAAAAGCTATTCAGCTTTTGACTTCTCTTTTTAAACTAATAGATCAATTGTATGGGAGGAATAGCAGAGTTATTCTTGGTGGAGTGGGAAGGTGGAATGAGAATAATGCAGATGAATTTGCACTTATTGCCATGGAGGCCACTAAAAGGGCAGGAGGTATGTTTCCTCAAACAAGTCTAAGATATTATGAGGGAATGAATTCTTGTCTCATGGATAAAGCACTTGATCTACTTGGAACTGGTCTTACTTTTCCTGTTTTATATAATGATGATGTTAATGTTCCAGGTGTCGAAAAAGCTTTTAAAGTGACACGGGAAGTTGCAGAGGACTATTCTTTTTTTGGATGTGGAGAGTTTATCCTTGGTCATAGAAGTCTGGGAACTCCCAATGTAATAATTAATATGCCTAAAATAGTTGAAGTTACTTTAAATAATGGTGTAGATTTGTTGACAGGAGATGTTATTGGTTTAGAACTTGGCAACCTTAATGATTTTAAAACTTTTGAGGACTTTTTTGCTGCTTATGACAAGCAAATTAAATTTTTTATTGAAAAGGCAGCAAAAATTCAAGAGCAGATATATAAAACCTTAAATGAAGAAGGTTCTTTTCTGCTTCAAAGTATGCTCATGAGTGACTGTCTTTCTAAAGGAAAAGCTGCTCTTGATGGTGGAATACAGCATCTTGGAGGGACTATAGAGACATATGGAAATATTACTACATCTGATTCTTTAGCTGCAATAAAAGAAGCTATTTATGATAAGAAGACGTTTTCGGCTGAATATTTATTAGAAATGCTAAATGATAATTTTAAAGGCTTTGAAAAAGAAAGACGGTATCTACTGAATATAAGCAAGTATGGAAATGATGAAGCACAGGCAGACAGGATGGCGGCTAGAGTTCATGAACATATTTGTAATATTACAAAAAAACAAAATCAAAATACATGTTTAGATTCTTTTCTGGTCGTGGAAATAAATAATAGTGCCAATACAACTTTAGGAAAATTCACAGCTGCAACAGCTGATGGAAGGCTCTGCAGGACACCTTTATCGAATGCCAATGGCCCTGTTCAGGGGATGGATACACAAGGCATTACTGCTTTGATTAATTCACTTACACAAATGAGATGTGATATTCATGCTGGTATTGCTCAGAACTTCAAGTTTAGCAAGAAATTATTTAATAAAGAAAGAAATAAGCTGAAGCAATTGTTATACACTTATTTTGATCTTGGTGGTTCGCAATGTAATATTAGTGTTGTAAATAAAGAAGATCTGGAAAAGGCAATGTTAGAACCTGAAAAGTACCAGAATATAGTGGTGCGTGTTGGAGGCTATACTGCAAGGTTTGTTGATCTTGAGCAGGGAGTTCAGAAGGATATAATAGGTAGAACTATTTATTAAGGTTTAATTAAGTTATCTATAATTCAAAAAGTTCAAATGGTATTAGGAGTTGTAAACATGTCAGAAAAGGGATTAGTCTATAATATAAATAGATCCTCATTTCATGACGGGCCGGGAATAAGAACAACCGTTTTTTTAAAGGGATGTCCACTAAATTGCATCTGGTGTCATAATCCAGAGTCACAACAATATGAAGCTCAGTTATCTTATAATGAGAGTAAGTGTATAAATTGTAGGATGTGTGAACAAAGTTGTGGTAATGGTGTACATAACTTTGTTAGTGGTAAACATTATGTTTATTTCGATAAATGTAAGTTGTCCGGAAAATGTATTGAAGTTTGTGAGTTAGATGCATTATCAATCATAGGGAAAAGCGTTTCAGTGGAAGAGGTAATGGATGAAGTTATTAAAGATAAGAAGTTTTATGATAATTCTGGTGGTGGTATAACTGTATCTGGTGGGGAACCAACTGTTCAAATCGATTTTTTGGTGAAATTACTGGAAAAATGTAAGCAAGAAAATATTCACACAGCTATAGAAACATGTGGATACGCTAAAGAAAGCAATTATAAAAAAATTATTTCGCTGGTAAATTTATTTCTTTTTGATTATAAGATTACAGGAAAAAATAGGCACAAAAAATATACTGGAGTATCCAATGAATTAATATTATCTAATCTAGATTTTTTATGTAATCGAGATGCAAATGTAATTTTAAGATGCCCAATTATTCCGGGAATAAATAATTGCGATGAACATTATAAAGCAATAGCAGACCTTTCGAATAAATATAAAAGTATTTTAGAAACCCATATTATGTTTTATAATAATTGGGGAATTTCTAAAAATAAGAATATAGGTAATATTAATTACTTTGAAACCAAGATGTTCTCAGAAACTGAAAAAGCTTCTCTAGTTAAAAAATTAAAGGAGTTTGGAGTAAAAAAAGTGAGTATAGGATAATTGTTTTTGATAGATAACAAAATATATAAACTAAGATTTATGAGTTTTATAATAAATCAAAGGAGAAAAATAAATGCCAAAAAGAAAGTGGACAATTTTTGTTATTAATCATTCTCATACAGATATTGGTTTTACTGCAGAACAAAATATTATTAAATTACGTCATGTTAATTATATTCGAAAAGTAATAGAGATGTTATCTAAAGAATCATTAGAAGGGTATAAGTGGAATTGTGAAACTTTTTGGAGCGTTGAAGAATTTTTAAAAAAAGCTCAATCTGATGAACTTAAACAATTCATAAAATACGTTATTGAAGGTAAAATAGGGCTTTCAGCTTCTTATCTGAATTTTACTGAACTTCTTGATTATAAAGTACTAAATAATCTTACAAAACGTGCTGTGGATTTTTCAAAAGAAAATTCTATAAATCTAGAAACAGCATTAACTGCGGATATTAATGGTTATAGTTGGGGTTTTTCTGAAATTTTATATAGCAATGGGATTAAGAATCTTTATAGCTGTACCCATAGTCATCATGGAATGTTTCCTATTGGAAGAAGACAATTTCCATTTTACTGGAAGACTCCTAAAGAAAATAAAGTGCTGGTTTGGAATGGAGATCATTATATGTTTGGAAATGATCTTGGTATTGGACCAATACATGGGAAATTTATAGATGATGAATTAGATTTAAATCAAATGGAACCATTTTCTATTGCAGAAGTTAGAATTCCTAGATATTTAGAGAAATTAGAAGAAGAAAACTATCCTTTTGACTTCGTTCCGATTACAGTTAGTGGAAAAGTGATTGATAATGCCCCCCCAAATGAGAATATTATCAAAATGATAAAAAAGTGGAATAAGTCTTATGGTGACAAGATATTTTTGAAAATGGTAACAATAGATGAAGTATTTCAAAAAATTAGAAATACAGATGTGAAAATTCCAGTATATAGCGGGGATTGGCCAGACTGGTGGACAGATGGAGTAATTAGTACTGCAAGAACTACATCTACTTTTCGTTTAGCTCAAAGAAAACTGAAATACTATCGTAATTTATTAGATAAGTATAATACTAAAGACGATACTAAAATTAGAAAAGCAGAAAAACTTCTAGGTCTATATGCTGAACATACTTGGGGACATCATCAATCTGTGTCACATCCTTATTTAAATAAAGTAAATATAATTTCTGAAACCAAAAAGCAGTACGCTACTCAAGCATATAATTATATAAGTAAAATAACTAATGAACTATTAATTTCCGAAGGAATTTTAAATGCTCAATTAATTAATTCTAAAAAAATTAAAATAGTTAATCCAATGCCCTTTAAGGTCAATAAATTATATAAATTTCCTATTTCTGAGTCTATAAAAAATAATGAAAAGATGGTTGGTATAATTAATAAAAAGATTCCCAAAAAACAATATTTTGATAAAGAGAGTAATTCATTGTTTATGAATATTTGTGTTGAGGCAAAAAAAACAAAAACAATTGATATTCAAAAAAAATATGAAAATAGCCAGATAAGTCGGAGTAGTTTTGATATGCGAGGTAATGTTAGTTATAGAGATAAGTCTGGAATTATTGTAGATACAGAATTAAAATCAAATCTAAATTGTAAATCAGAATCTGGTGAGCATTTTCTGGAAACTCCATATGTTAAACTTGAATGGGAAAAAGAAAAAGGAATTACAAAGTGGTTTGATAAGAAAAATAAAATAAGTTTATTATCTGATGAAAGAGTACATAATCCTTTTACTCCAATTTATGAAATGAATCCTGCAAAGAATGAAGAGGATATAATTAAAACAAGAGTTTCGATGGGTAGAAATCGCAAGAATTGTCAAGTAAATAGATTTATTGGAAAATTCACAGGTTTAAGATCAATAAAAGAGAATAAACTTTTCACTGAAGTAGAATTAAAATATAGTTCCCCTGGACTTAAACATTATTTGCTTAAAATAAGAGCATATCATTATAAGCCACAAGCTGATTGTACTATAAGATTTTTAAAAACATGTAACTGGGAGGCAGAGAATTTATACATCTCCTTACCCTTTTCTGCTGATTCTTCTAAGATTAATAATATTTTTCTTCATAAAACTGGTGGACAAATAGAACCTTGGAAAGACCAGTTACCCGGTACATTAACAGATTTTTATTGTGTTCAGGAAGGATTTTCAATTATCACAAAAAATAGTGGAATAACTGTAGCAACACCTGACACTCCAATTATACATATTGGAGATCTTAAATATAGAAATCGTTTACTCAAAGGTTCTAAAAAGTTAAAAAAACTCAAAAAAAATGTATATGCATGGGCTTTAAGTAATTATTGGGAAACAAATTTTAAAGCTGAAATTGGTGGTTTTTATCAGTTTGAATTTTTAATTAAATGGTCAAATGAATTTAATGATGCAGAAAAATCATTTTTAGCTTGTAAAGAATTAAATACAGATTTACCATATTTTGAGTTTTAAGAAAAGTTCTTGACTATAGATTTTTGAAATAGGTGCATATGCTAAACTAAAAGTGTACCAAAAATAATATTCTGCTAATCGAAAAGTGTACCACCTCAACACCATCTCCTGTATAATTGATTTATCCAATAATCATTATAAACAGGAGGTAAGAAAGGTGAAAGAGATGGCACAATATAATTATATTAGGTTTCTATATTTTAATCAAAAGAAAAGTAAGAGAGCTATTGCAAGCGAACTTGGGATACATCGCGATACTGTAACTAAAGCTATTGCAAACCCAGAACAAAAGTACAGGCTAAGTACAGACAGACCTCAGCTAGTAAATGGTGATTTCAAAAAGCGAATAAACATAATGGTTACACTAGCATTGCATAAAAATATTTAATAAATGTCAAGTTCTATTTTCAGCGAAAATTCTTGCTTAAAATAGAAAAACTCCTTATAATTGGGATTAGGATAGTCTTTGTCCAAATCCCAAAAAATAAGGAGCACACACTATGGACAAAGATATCACAGAAACCACATTTAATCAACTACTTGTTGCAATAAATTTTAATTTATTTTCAAAAATTGTTGCTGAACTTGAACTGGATAAATATACTAAAAAACTTACAACCAAAAGATTATTTCAAATATTACTCTATGGTCAGCTTGAATCTGTTAGTTCTCTTGATAGTTTAAGTATCGATGTTAGCAATAAATCTGATCTTAAAAAAGAAATTGATCTTGATTCAATTAGTGCCTCTCAGCTTTCAAGAAGGTTAAGAGATATTCCACCAGTTATCTTTGAGAAAATATTTAATCAGATTAAACTGGAGGCTCTGGCAAAACGAGGTTCTAACTTCTATAGAAATAATCTCGGCCAGCTAAACATCATTGATGCTTCAACTGTCTCTATGGCTTTAAGTAATTATCCCTGGGCTGATTTTAGATCAACAAAAGCAGGAATTAAAATACATACCCGCATCATTTATGATGGCGATATTATGCCTGATAAAGTTGAGATCACTCCAGCTAAAGGTGCAGATAAAACTAAAATGGATAACCTCATTGTTCAGGATACAGATACTCTCCATGTCTTTGATAGAGCTTATGTTGACTATCAAGGCTTTGATAATTACTGTAATGCTGGTATTCTCTTTTTATCAAGGCTTAAGAGTAATGCTAAGGTTAAAGTTCTAAAATCTGAAACTGTAATTATTGATGGCCAGGAAGTTAAAGATTCTACTGTTCTCTTAGGTGACAAAAAACAGGATAAACAGATGTATAACATCTTAAGAATCTTAGAGATACCTGACAGAGAGAATCCTGGCAGTAAAGTTAGATTAATTACAAACGACTTTGAACATTCTGCAGCATTAATCAGTAGATACTACAGAGATCGCTGGCAGATAGAGATCTTTTTTAAGTGGATCAAACAGCATCTGCATGTTAAAGTTTTTTATGGACATAGTGAGAATGCTGTTAAATCACAGATATTTACTGCTTTAATCAGCTTTGTATTGCTTACTCTTTTAAAAAGAGAAGCCAATACAGATAAGAGCTTATTTAAAGTGCTTAAATATTTTAGAGCCTGTAAGTTTGAGAGTTTAAAAGCTTTTATCAAAAAGATAAATCGGCCACCATCACGCACTTCTAAAGGTCGGAGAGTGATAGATTACGAAAAAATCTATCAGCTAACCGAAAGGCAGGTGATGGCAGGAGAAACAGAGCTTTTATATTCAACAGAATTCAATCCAGTAATTCTGTAAAAAGAACAAATATATTATGGTAAAATGTGGATAAAGACTATCTCTTAGTACTCCATTATCTCTTTTTCTTAAAAAAGGATAGGGTGGTGACTGAATATTCTGTAGATAATATACTTTATCAATAACTTAAATTTGACAATGCTTAAATATTTTTATGCAATGCTAGTGTAATGGTTAAAGAAAACAGTGAAGCTCCTAAAGGACAAAAATTAACTAAACTCAGGATGTATGAATTAATCCGTGAAGAAGGCTATTCAGGTACTTATTCTTCCTTTACTTATCAGTGTAGAAAGGAGGAAGAAAAACTCCATATAAACCAGCAGGAAGCCTATCTGAAACTGGTTCCAATTAGTGGGTCCCTACAGGTTGATTTTGGTGAAGTATACTCTGTGAAAAAAGGTGTTCCTGTCAAGCAGCATGCCTTCTGTGCTAAATTATGCTCTGGCAAAGGTGAATTTGTTAAAGCCTATCCGAGAGAACAGACAGAATTCTTTTTTGATGGACTTAGTTCAGCATTTAAATTTTTTGGTGGTATTCCTAAAAAGATTATTTTTGATAATCTTAAACCAGCAGTAAAAACAGTTCTTAAAGAGCAGGATCGTATACTGCAGCAGGAATTCCTTAAAATACAATCATTTTACTCTTTTGAAGCAGAGTTTTGTGGACCTGGCAAGGGTAACGAAAAGGGCTTAGTTGAAAATTTAGTAAAATATGTTCAGAATAATTACTTCTTACCAAGACCAGAATTTATCAGTTATGAAGATACAAATCAGATGCTGCTTAAAAAATGTCAGCATAGACTTAGAACCAAAAAACATCTCGGTGAAACCTGGGAGAAAAGGTTATTAGCAGAAGATTTTCTTCCTCTAACAGAAATTTATGACTATGCCCGTCTTAAAGATGTTAAAGTTAGCAGCTATCAGCTGGTCCATATAGATACCAATCGATATTCTGTACCAACTGAATATGTTGGCAAAAGGCTACAGGCCAGACTATATCCATTTGAAATCAGACTGGTCTACAATGATAAAGTGGTTGCCGTACATGATAGGCTCTTTGGTAAAAACAAAGAAATTCTTTATCCCTATCATTTCCTGAGTTTACTCAGGAAAAAAGCTAGAGGATATGATCAGGCAAAAGTGATCCAGGACTGGATGTTATCTATCAAATTAATCCACTAGAAAACGATAAATATTAATCAAAATAATTTAAAGCAAGCACTTTCTTTTCCTAAATTAATCTGATAAAATATTGTCAGAATATTTAGGGTGTGATCAGATGCAAATCATTCATGACTTTAAAATACCTGTAAAAAAATATTCTGAGCTCGGCCAGAATAATAATTTTCCTCACCCTGAAGAATGTCCTCACTGCCATGATAAACTTCTTAAACATGGATTTTACCACCGCTATGTAATCACCATCGATAACCAATGCTTTTGGATACAAATTAGAAGATACAAATGCCAGCACTGTAAGAAAACTGTTTCCATTCTTCCAGCTTTTCTCTTCCCTAGATTTCAGAGATCTCTAAATTATATTGTCTGCTGTATGAAAGAATATCTGCTGCAGAAAAAACTACTTCTTTACAAACGAGCAGTATATTTTTATCTGCACAGGTTTACCTGCAATATTCCTGGTCTAATTGCTTTTTTCAGAGATAAATATCACTCACTGATCCCCTTTAAATTATCAAGAATAAAAAAAGCCACAAAACTAATTAAAATGATTTGGAGCTCCGACGCTCAGATACTCTCAAAAGAGTATCAGGATCACTTTAATCAATGTTTTATGGCACTTTAATTGTACCATAAAGATTGACTTTTTGGAACTATTTTTTTAAACACAAAAGCTTTCACTAGAAAAGAGCTATTTTTCTGATTAAAATGTTATTATCAGCAGTTTAAGAACAATTTTGCTCTTAAATGCTAAAATTCAAGCTTAAAGGAGCTGATTTTGATGACTGATAATGACAGAGAACAGATAGCTCTATTTCGCTTTTCCCTCATTTCACCTATCTTAAATAGACAGGTGAAAAAACAGAACGAGTATCTGGCAAAGGTGGCTGCTAAAAAACACAATGTCCCCTATTATGGTGTCAGAGAATACTCACCAAAAACCATATCCATGTGGGTTAGAGCCTATCGCAAAGGTGGTTTTGAAGGGCTGAAACCCAAACCCAGAAATGACAGAGGTAAAAGTCGTGTTTTAACTCCAGAACTTAAGGAAGTTATTTTAGAAGCCCGAAAAGAACATCCTGATCGGTCTGTTTCTTTGCTCTACGATCAGCTGATTACGGAAAAGAAAATGCTGCCCTCTCAGGCCTCCTATTCTACTGTCTATCGCTTTCTTAAAAAGAAGAACCTGTTGGTCAACTCTCCCCGCAAAGAAGAAAACAGACGCCGTTTTGCCTATGATCAGGTTAATATGCTCTGGCAGGGAGACGAGATGTATGGACCCTATCTCAACCTTGATGGCAAAAAGGTTAAGACTTTTCTCTTTGCCTTTATTGATGACTTCTCCAGGGTTATTACTTATGCCAAATTCTTAACAACAGAAAAGTTTTCTGCTGTGCAGCAGGTACTCTCAGAAGCTATTTTAAGAAGAGGTATTCCAAAACTCCTTTATGTTGATAATGGTAAAGTCTATCGCAGTGATAATCTCCATTTTGCCTGTGCTTCGCTGGGTATTACCCTGATTCACACTAAGCCGTATTCACCTGCTGATAAAGGCAAAATTGAAAGGTTTTACTTAACTGTCAGAAAAAGATTTTTACCTCTTTTAACTGATAAAGATTTATCTTCCCTGGATAAGCTAAACAAGAGCTTTTTTAAGTGGCTGGAAAAAGATTATCACCGTAAAGTGCACTCTTCTCTGAAGATGACTCCTCTGGATAAATACATGTCCCAGATTAGTCAGGTTAAAACCTATGATGAGCCTGAAAAACTTAAGCTGCTTTTTCTCAAAAGAGCTCAGAGAAAAGTTAGACACGACGGAACTATATCGGTTAACTCTAAACTCTATCAGGTTCCTCCTGTCTATATTGGCAAAAAGGTTAAGATCCGCTTTGATCAGGAAACATATGATAATATTTATCTTTATGAAAATGGTAAATGTATTACTAAAGCTGAGCCTGTGATTATGGCTGATAATGCTCATGCTAAAAGAGGTAATCCTCTCTCCTTTGCTAAAATGACTGAAGGAGGCAGCAAAAATGTATAAATCTTTTTATTCTTTATCAGATAATCCATTTAAAAAAGAGATTGCAACTAAAGATCTCTACCAGTCTGAAAACTTAAAAGAACTTTCTGCCAGACTTGACTATCTTAAAAAAACAAGAGGCATTGCTGTCATTATTGGTGAACCTGGAAGTGGTAAAACTTCTGCCCTGAGATCTATGGCTGACAGTGTTAATCCATCATTATTTAAGGTCATCTATTTCCCCTTATCTACAGGCTCAGTAATGGATTTTTACAGAGGCATAGCCATTGGCCTGGGAGAAGAACCTAAATTCAGAAAGGTGGACCTTTTTAATCAGGTTCAGGCTGCTATCTTAAAGTTTTACAACGAGAAAAAGATTACTCCCATCATTATCTTAGATGAAATGCAGCTTGCTCCCAACAAATTTTTAAGTGATCTTGGTATTTTATTTAATTTTGCTATGGATTCTCAGAACCCATTTATTCTTATTTTAGCTGGTTTATCTCACTTTATGACAAAGCTAAATTTAAATCATAATCAGTCCTTAAATCAGCGAGTGATCATGAAGTATCAGCTGAACCCCTTAAACAAAGAGGAAGTCAAAGAATATGTTGAGCACCAGCTTAAACTTGCTGGAGCAAATCACCCAATCTTCATACCTCAGGCTCTGGAGGCAATTGCCTTGAGATCCAGAGGACTACCCAGATTGATTAACAATATCGCAGTTAATTCGCTGCTTTTAGGATTTCAGCTTAAAGCAGAGCAGATAAACCAGGAAATTGTCTTCAAAGCCTGCGAAAAAGATACATTTTAAAGTGAAAAATATTATTCAAATTAAAGGGGCTTATTTTTAAGTCCCTTGCTAATTTAATCTGCAAAATATTTTTGTTTTTACTAATTCAATTTGAAAATTATGCTGTAATTTTAGATAATTTAGGCTGATTTAATCTGAATAATTTAACTGGATTAATTTGCAAAATCACAACTGGAAACTGCCAGAAATTTTTGATGAATATCATAGATTAATCCAGGCTCATTTAAGATCAAAATCTAAAGGAACCAGAGAATTCATTGATATTTTAAGACTGACAGAAGAATATTCAATTCCAACCATCAGCAGAATTTTAAAAGACCTTGACCAGAAAAACAGATACAGTTACCAGGATGTATTAAGTGTACTTCGTTACCAAACTCAGTGTACCACTGGTACACAGTATTTAGCAGATGATATCCTGAAAGAGCTTAATATTGACCATATCTACACTACTCATCTTCCTTTAAGCGATTACGATTCTTTACTGGTAAAAGGTGGTGAGATAAATGGATGATAAATTAAGAGAACAGCTTAAATTCTGCCGCCTACCAGGCATTGTAGAATGCTATGATGATATTCTAAAAGAAGCAAGAGATAACAACTGGAACCATGAACAATTTTTTAGTAACCTTGTTGAATATGAAGTTATCATGCGAGAAAACAACAGATTTAATAGGCTTTTTAAACAGGCTAAATTTCCTAATTTAAAGACAATCGAACAGTTTAATTTTTCTGAAGCTCCTTTTTTATCTAAAACTGAAGTTATGGAATTGTTTAGCTGCAAATTTATTGATCAAAACACCAATGTTTTATTTTTAGGATCACCAGGTACTGGGAAGTCCCATTTGCTGATTTCAATAGGTATTGAGGCCTGCAGACTGGGTAAAACAGTTGGATTCTTCACAGCAGCTGGTTTGTGTAATCAACTAATTGAGATGCAGGAAAAGCAGCAGCTGCTTAAATTCTTAAAGAAGATCAACAAACTGGATTTATTATTAATTGATGAATTGGGCTTTGTTGAATTATCAAATCAGGCGACACAATTAATGTTCCAAATCTTTTCAGAACGATA
>Ga0247721_100120_pt1 | contig 35898 bp, 31 predicted proteins | sample MSEWel2017_08_16_FD_189089 | JGI IMG/M metagenome (GOLD analysis project Ga0247721, IMG submission 189089) | Subsurface sediment microbial communities from gas well in West Virginia, United States - MSEEL Well Study Marcellus 3H_2017_08_16 | ecosystem: Environmental > Terrestrial > Deep...
ATCCATTCAGATTCTTCAGCAGGTATGTCGGCAACTAAATCTCCATCAAAGTCAACAAATTCTTCTCCTAAATCACCAAAGTCCATCTCGGCTGCCATTACAAATCCACTAAAAAGAAAAACCAAAAAAATTAGTACGGTAAAAGCTTGTCCAATTTTTTTCATTAATTATTACCTCCAGATTATTTTTGTTTTCCTCTTGCAATTAATATAATGACACATCAAAGTTACAGGAGTATTTCCGAATTGTTAAAAAATTGTAACTAATTGTTAAGATGATGTTAAGTGTTTTGTGAATTATTTCTTCTGTACCAGGTACAAAACGGCCGTTTTGTACCTGGTACCTAAATAAATAGCAAATTTTTTTGCTTTTAAAGCAGGTATAATTCCCTCAATCACGAATTATTATTAATATAGCTTAATTTTTTGAGCTATTTTTATTTGAACTCTGTTTTTAAAATAAAATCATAAAATTATTACTGGGGGGAAGTATATGAAAGGAACAGTTGTTTCGACCTGGCTTAAAACTCTTACCAAAACTTATGGAGAGGAAGTAGTCAGCAGCGCAAAAAAGAAAGCGGGATTTAAAGAAGATTTAATTATCACACCAATGACAACAATTGAAGATCAAAAAACAAAGGATTTAATGAAATATATAGGACAGGAGATAGGTAAAAAGCCCGGTGAAATCTGGCATGATATGGGGATGAAAAATATTGAAACTTTTTCAAATTGGTTTCCCTCATATTTCAGCAATCGTACTTTAAAAAACTTTTTAATGTTGATGGATACAGTTCATCTGCAGTTAACAGAAATGATTCCAGGAGCCAACCCTCCTCGCCTGCGGGCAAAGGAATTAAATGATCATAAAATAGAAATGATATATAAGTCTAAAAGAGGAATGTATGATTATTTTTTAGGGCTTTTAGAGGGCAGTTCTTCATTTTTTAAAACTCCTATTGAAGTTGAAGAAATTGACAGAGGAACCTTAGATGATGGACGAGATTTCTTAACTATACATATCAGCTTTGAAAAATCATTTAGAAATGAAAAAAAATACTTATTTTCTAAAATTCTAGGACTGGGCATATTTAAAAGTATTCCTGCTAAAATGGGACTTACTGCTTTTGTTTTAAGCTTTGCCTTAACATCTCTACCGCAGTTTTCAGCAGCTTGGACAATTAACCTGGGTGCAGCTGCCGGACTGGGTATTATTTTAGCCCTAATCAGCAGACTTTTAATGTCCCCAGTTAAAGCAATTGATAATGAGTTAAGTAAAATAGAAGTATTAAATCTTGATGATGAAAATAGACTAAAAACCGCTGATGATTTTGAAAAATTATTTAATAAACTGCGTCAGATAAAAGCCAAATTGAGAGAAGATATTCTTTTCTTAAAAGGTGGAACAGATGATATGCACAACTTTACTAAAGATTTTGTTGAGCTGGCAGAAGATATGGAAGAAGTTTCTGACAGTATTGCAACCGTTGTAGATGAAGTTGCGAAGGGAGCTCAGGCTCAGGCTCAGGAAACTGAAGAATCAGCTTATATCGTCAATCAAAATGTTGAAGAAATTGAAAAATTGGTTGAAGCCGGTCAGGACAGCCGTGAAAATTTAGAAAATGCTGTTACAAATATTCGTTCTTCCACCCAGGCTGTTGTTGATGTTAATCAGAGGATCAGTGGAGTTCGAGAAGCATTTGCCAATGTTAATCAGTTAGGAAAACAGCTTTCGGAAAAAATAGAGACAATCATGGAAATTGTAGATACAGTTGAAGATATTGCTGGTCAGACTAATCTGCTTTCACTCAATGCTTCTATTGAAGCTGCCCGTTCTTCTGATAATGGTCGCGGTTTTACAGTAGTTGCAGAAGAAGTAAGAAAACTTGCCGAAGAATCTCAGCAGGCAGTAGAAACAATCAGAAAAAATCTGGGAGAGTTTACCGAACATGTTGAAACTCTTAGCTCCAGTATTAGTGAGCAGTTTACCAATCTTGAGACAAGTAATCAAGCTCTAGAGGAAGTTGCTAAATCAAGTAATAGTGCTACCAATGATATTGAATCTGCTACTAATCAGGTTGTCGATATAGTAAACAGCTTAAATACTGAGACAAAAAAAATTAGAGAAGTCATTGAAAACTTTAATAATCTGGCTGCAATTGCTCAGGAAAATTCAGCTTCCAGTGAAGAAATGAGTGCCAGCGTTAATAATTATTCTGAAAAAATTAAAGAAATGACAGGTTATATTGAACAGATGGAAGACTTAACAGAAAACTTCCGCAAAAACCTTAAAAGTTACAATGTCTAAAAAATTAAAATTGAATGACACAAAAATTAATAAGATAAACAAATAAAACCGCTCTCAAGACTGCAGGCTTTCTCTAGCCTTAAATCTTTAAGAGCGGTTTTTATTTATTCTTCCAGGTTATCTTTTATTACCTGTTCCCAGACATGCATATTATCTAAAAGCCAGGCAGCCGAATCATTTTCTCCCTGGTGGTTGCTGAATTCTACTTTTAATAGTTCTCTATTTTTACTCTTTCCCAGAAAAGAATTAACCCTCTCGACTTTTTCAATATTATCTAACGGAATAACTATATTCTTTTTGGGAAGCCATCTTAAAAAATGAAGCTCATCAGGAGTTAATAATAAGGAACCATTACCCCGAAGTTGAGTTCTACCATCTGATTTCTGACCAAAAAAATTGACTTCTTTACTAAAATATATAATTCTATCTTTGTGATAATTTGTAAATAGTTCTTCTGCCCTTTTTCTTTTTAAAGTTACAATTGTTTTATGAACAATATAATACAGGACAGCTAAGAGAACAGGGATTAGCAAAATAAAAGTTTTCTGATTGAAAAACTGCATAATAAACCTCCCTAAAGAGCTGATATTAAATTAATAAAAATTTTATAATAATTTTTTTTAATAACTTTTTAAATCTACATGTCTTTTTTTACTGTATTTTCTAAACTTCCTATTCCTTCAATTTGAATATTAATCTGGTCACCATCTCTTAGAAAAACTTTGTCATCTCTGGCAAAACCAACCCCCTCTGGAGTTCCTGTTAGAATAACTGTTCCAGGCAGCAGAGTCATATTATGAGATAGATAACTTACCAGCTGTTCTATATTAAAAATCATATCCGATGTCTTTGACTGCTGCATAACTTCTCCATTTAAAATAGATTTAATTTTTAAATCTGCAGCATCCAATTCAGTTTCAATCCAGGGTCCAAGCGGACAAAAAGTGTCAAATGACTTTCCTCTGGCCCACTGTTCATCTAATTTTTTCTGACAGTCACGAGCACTGACATCATTGGCACAGCTGTAGCCTAATATATATTCATCAACCTCAACAGTTTCAATGTTTTTTGCTTCCTTAGCTATGATAACAGCCAGTTCTGCTTCGTAATCAACCTCATCTGGAGCCAGTTTTGGCAAAATTATCTCGGAATTTGGATCTGCTAAACTGCTGGTAGCTTTTAAAAAAATCACCGGACGCTCTGGTATTTCTGCCCCGGTTTCTACTGCATGCTGTCTATAATTTAAACCAATTGCTATTATATTGGGCGGCACAACCGGTGCTAAAAGTTTAACTTCTTCCAAATCTGCTGTCTCTTTCCCCCTGGAAAAATCAAAAAAAACATCTCCTTCCAGTTCAAATATCTTTTCATCTTTTAAAATCCCATTTTTAATCTCATTATTTTTTTGATATCTAATAATCCTCATCTACTACTCACCTGCTTATTATTATTTTATAAATAAATATTCTCTATAATTTCTCTCAACTCTGCAACCAGTTCTCTGCTGCCAGCTATAAAAAGTGCTTCATCCTCTAACTCTGTTTGATAAACTTCTCCTCCTGCTTCCTTAATCAATAGCCCTCCTGCTGCATAGTCCCATTCTTTAAGTTTAAACTCCCAGAAAGCATCTATTCGACCACCAGCTACAGCTACAAGATCAAATGCAGCACTACCGGAACGTCTGATACCTCTTATTTCTTTTAAAATCTTATTAAAAGGAGCCAGGTTATCAATTTTGGTATCTTTTTTATCATAGGGAAAACCTGTAGCAACCAGGGCGGAATTTAAGGCTGTTTTTTGAGATATATTAATTACTGTTCCAGAATTATAGGCTCCTTTTCCCTTGATAGCGGAATAAATCTCATCTAATTCTGGAATATATATAACCCCCATTACAACTTCAGATTCATATTTTAAGGCAATTGAAACACAATAAATCGGATAAGAACTGGCATAATTATTTGTCCCATCCAGAGGGTCAATAACCCAGGTGTACTTACTATTTTTATCAGAGTAATCACTTTCTTCTCCCAGAATGTTGTGTTCTGGATAATAACGTTCTATTTTGGCTCTAATCATATCTTCACTTAGTAAATCAATTTCAGTTACAAGATCGGTCAATGTACTTTTAGTATCAATTTTAAAACTTTCCTTTTTCAATTTTTCCTTTTGCATTTTCCCAGCATTTAAAGCCCATTCTTTTGCGAGAACTGCTGCATCTACTAAATTGATCAAATTTTAAAAAGCACCTCCATTCATTAATTTTATTTAACATAATTCTATCAGAAAAATTATCTGATTACAATTTACAAATCATTTGATAGTGAGGAATATTATCTTCTAAATAGCGATCCGAAACTACTTTAAATCCAAGCTGCTGATAAAAGTTAAGTATATATTCCTGAGCAGAAATTCTGACTGCCTCTGAATCAAAATTATTTTTTATAAAAGTAACAGCAGCCTCCATCATTTTAAAACCTAAACCTTCTCGCCGATATTCTTTTTTAACTAAAACCCTGCCAATAGAAGCTTCCTTATATGATATTCCAGGTGGAATGATCCTTAAGTAGCCAGCAATCTGATTTTGATCCTGATAAAATAAATGAAAAGAATTCTGATCCTTATTATCACATTCTTGATAGGGACAGTTTTGTTCAACGACAAAAACATTAATTCGAGCTTCAATAATTTTATATAATTCCTGATTACCAAGTTCAGAAAATCGTTTTATATTTAATTCCATAATCTACTCCTTTATTCAGATAAATCTTTTAAAAGTATATTATTTACTAAAGTATTTTTCAACATCAATAGCCTTTTCAGCTCTAGCAAAATAATAACCCTGATAATAATTACATTTATTTTTGATCAAAAATTCTAACTCTTCTTCTGTTTCTACACCTTCTGCTACTACTTCCAGACCTAAATTGCTGCCCATCATAATAATTGTTTTAACTATATTTAAATTACTGCGGTTATGAACAAAAGATTTATCAATTTTTAATTTACCCAGGGCAAAACGATTTAAATATTCTAAAGAGGAATAACCTGTACCAAAGTCATCAATAGAAATTCTAACACCCAGCTTTTTAAGTCTATTTAAAATGTCTACAGTATATTCTATATCTTTGATTACTGTCCGTTCAGTTATCTCAAGTTCTAAATACTTTGCCTCAAGTTGATGCTTTTTTAGTAATTTATTTATTTTTGAGACAAAATCATCCTGCTGAAATTGCTGAGGTGCAATATTTACAGCAGAAATCAAATCAGTATATCCTTTATCATGCCAGATTTTGAGCTGTCGCAGCGCCTCATTTAAGACCCAATCTCCCAGGCTTAAAATCATTCCACTTTCCTCAGCCAGTGGTATAAATTCTCCAGGAGATATTCTACCTTTTTCAGGATGCTGCCAGCGAATTAAAGCTTCTACTCCAATAACTTTATTGGTCTTACTTTCAAGCTGAGGCTGATAATAAAGTTGAAATTCATCATTAACTATCGCTTTTCTTAACTGACTTTCTAAATTTAATTTTCCTGAAAGTTGTCCCCTCATTTTTTGATTAAAGAACTTTATATTATTTTTCTCATCAACAAAATGCAGAGCCAGCCGCGATTTTCTAATTAATTCAGAATAACTTTCCTGATCTTCATTTACTGCAATTCCCAATTTCAGTTTTAAATAAATTAAATTATTGTTAACTTCATAGGGTTCTGAGAGATTATTTAAAATTTCCACAGCAAATTTTTTAATCTCATTTTTATTTTTATCAGAAGCAAAGTAAAATACAAATTCATCACTTTTTCGAGCGATTGTCATTTCTTCAGATAAATTTTTTCCCAGACGCTGATAAAGTTCCCGCAGTATTTTGTTGCCTTTTTGATAACCATAGTTGCTGTTAACTAAAGTCATATTATCTGTAATCAGGGTGAATAAATAAATATGTTTATCGTTTACTGCATTTTCTTTTAAACTCTCAGAAAGGTTATTTTCCAGAAAATTTAGATTAGGAAGACCGGTAAGTGGGTCATTATAGGTTAATTTTTTAATTCTTTTTAGCATTTGGTTAAAGCCAGCAGCCAGACTTCCAAATTCGTCCTCACTCTTAATAGCAATCTGAAAATTGAGCTGCCCTCTTTCAACTCTTTTAAATGCAGAAACTATCTGTTTTAAATTTGAATTTATGTATTCTGAAATATCAAATATGATTAAAACGATAATTAAAACAATAATTGCAAAGGTAATTAAAAGCAGATAAATAGTCTCATTTCTTACATTTGTTATTTTTGACAGCAACCTATCTACAATACTGTAATAACTGCTCTGATAACCTCCAGCACCAACAAACATATCGGTCCCTTCGATTTTTTGTAAATAACTATATTTATTTTCTAGCATACCATTTCTGGGATTAGGATAGGGATAGCTCAATCTTCCCCCACCTTTATTTTTAACAAGATTAATCATTTCTTTAAGTAATTTTCTATCTTTAATCTCAAGGTCTATTCTGTTTTTTCCTTCTAGAGCTGGAGTGGGAGGAAGAGAAACAGTATTACCTTCTAGATCGTAGATGTAAAAATAATTGAGTTCTAAATTGGAATTCCTATTAAAATCAGCTATTAAATTTTTTAGCTCTGATTCTGTAACATTTCTTCGATATAAACTTTTGCTTTTTGAATAAAAATCATAAATTTCAGCCAGAATTTGAGCTCTGCTTTTTACAAGAAATTCGTACTTATCATACTCTCTCTCAAGTAATTCTTCCTCTATTAAAGTCTGATTTTCAGATGAAAGATTTCCAAACTGATAAATTACAATTCCCAACAGAAAAATCATGGCCAGAATAAAGCTGAGTCCAATTCCCAGTAGAATTTTATTTTTGATAGATAAATTTTTAAGTAATCTCATCATTAGCTCCTATTATATATTTTTATTTGCTCATAAGAGAAGAATTATTGAAATAATCTATATTAATTATAACAGAAATTTTCAATGATATCTAATATTAGAACAATACAACTATATAATATAAAAAAACTTCCTGGACTATGGATTGTGTTAAATATTGTAAAATAAAGAAAAACAGCCGCTGCCGGCTGTCTGTAAATTCTCAGTCATTTTTTTGATTTGAGTTTTCTTTATTTTTTTCTTTAATTGCTTCTGACATCGTCTTTTTTAGAGTTTCCATCATATCTTCTTCACTATCAACACCCATAACTATAATATCCGGACTGCCTCCAAAAAAATGATCAAAAATCTCAAATACTAAAATACCGGCTAATAAAGCAGCAGTCCCTAATTCGATTCCAAATTTTGTATATATAAGTGTAAAAGCCAGAGCAGAAAGAAAACCAATAATATATGACAATTGATTTCTATGCTGAGTAATAAACAGTGAGAGAAGATCTTTTAAAACTGCTAATTTTTTCTTGATAATATCACTTCTCCTTTATAAGTTTTTCCTTAGAGTACCTATATAATATCAACCTTAATTTTAATTGTCAAAATTCGAGCCAAATGAATCTCCAAAACTTATTTTACACCACTGCCAAAATACTTCATACTGGTTTTCTTTAATTCTTCCGTCGAATATAAAATTTGATAATCTTCGATCTTATACTTTTTAACCAGCTGATTAACCTTCTTTTCCAGTTCTTCTTTATTTTTAGCGTGTATCATTGCATAAAAATTATAGGGCCAGTTTTGATAAGTCTTGCGCTGATAACAGTGGCTCACTGCTTCCAGTTCAGAAATTTCCTTTCCCAGCTCATCAATCTCCTGCTTACTAAAATGACAGACAAACATTCCGTTTGCCTGATAACCGGAGTCCCTGTGATGTAAAATAGCAGAAATTCTTTTTAAAATTTTTCTTTCTTTAAGCTTCTGCAGTCTTGTTAAAAGTTCAGCCCGATCAATGTTTAAATCTTCAGCTATTTTCTGATAGGGATTTAAGGTCAGTGGTATATCAGTTTCTAAAGCCTTAATAATCTTTTTATCAAGCTGATCCACAATTTCCCCAAATTTATTATCTAAAATATTATTGATGATCATCACCGGCTTCCTCTTCCATTTTAAAAAATACATTTAACTTATAAAATTTCTCTTTTGGCAGCTGATAGAGTTCTTTTACTCCCGGTAAAGCTTTAATTTGTGCCAGAAAATTCTCTCGCTCAAGCTCACTGGCAGTTGAGAGGGTAAACCAGAGATTTAATTGATGATCTCTGCGATAATTGTGAGTTACACCTGAGTGCTGATTGATTATTTCAGCTGCCTGATAAAAGTTTTCTTCCTCAACTTCTAAGGCTATAAGAGTACTTTTATAACCCAATCTTGAAGATCTAAAAACTCCTCCCAGGCGACGAATATAACCTTCTTTTTTAAGCTTTTTAATTCGCTGCAGCAGTTCCTCTGCCTCTATTCCCAATTCTGCTGCTATTTTTTGAAAAGGTGAGGCTTCTAATTTTAAACCGGTCTGCAGACTATCTAAAATTTTGTTGTCAATTTTTTCCATAAAAACAGCTCCTAAATAAAATAAGCTCAGCCTATGATTTTATAAACTGAGCTCAATAATTATTAATTAAAATATTTAAAATGAATTTATAGATTATGCTTTATTAAAGAAGATATCATTATAATAATCATTTCCTATCTCTCTTTTATGAGAAAGGGAGGGATTTAGATTTTCTATAAAAACTTCCAGCCATTTCGAATAAAGCTGATGCATTAACTCCAGCTCAACCTCGGTCTGCTGCCAGAATTCCTGATGCAGACGGCTCTGATGTTTCCAGATTATCTTCCCTTCTTCTTTAACTGCTCCTGATAAGCGATCACAGGGCATTCTTTCTACAAAATGTTCATTTATTATTTCAAAAGCATCATCTAAATTAAACTCATCTACATTATCTCTTATTTTAGCCTTTTCTGCAAGTTCTTCTGCCTGATCAGCATAAATATCTAAAAGAAAATCTCGATCATCATATTTATCCATTAAGACTGCTGCAACAGCTGCTTCTCTGCTCTGAGCATTACTAATTGCAGTTTCTAACCAGGGATGGATGTTACTGCCAGCAATTAATTCTGCCAGCGGCTTATCTTCCTTCAATTCTCCATACTGATCGCGATAAGAAGAGATTAAATTATTAATCTCTTCTGTGGAATACTTGTTAGCAAATTGCTCAATAATTTTTGCTTCTCTTTTTTCTACTATCTGAATCTGATTATATAACCACATGTGGACTGGACCTAAAAATGCACTCATTATCAAAACTCCTTTTTAATTAATATGCCTGTTTTATTAATATACTTGACTGTTCTTCTCAAGTTATTATAGCATCTTTAAAAAGGAGTTTATATGATATGTATCACAGAACTACAGACCAGTATTTTCTATTGAGCAGAATGGATCTGCTTTCATGTAGTTACCACTGTAATAATAAGCTCTGGCCCTACATCCTCTACAGCTGCTGCCATATTTGCAGCTGCCGCATTTTCCTCCCCAGTCTAAAGTTCTCATCTCATTTAAAATTTCACTATTTTCCCAGATAGATTTAAAACTTTCTTCTTTAACATTTCCTACTTTTAAATCAAGATAGGCACAGGGCTGAACATCTCCTACAGGATTAACAATACAATAACTTACTCCTGCCAGACAGCCGTTTTTAAAGCGGGAGTTAATATTAAGCTGATCAGCTGTGGCAATAAATTGAGGAGCACAGACAGGTTTAACCTCAATCTCTACCTCTTCCGATTTTCTCATAATTCTCTCTACTGCCAGCTGATATTCTTTTTTAGAAATCGCACTCTCTTCTATATAAGCTGCTCTTCCTGTGGGAACCATAAAGAAAATATGAGCTGCTTTGGCTCCAATTTGAGCTGAATAATCTATTATAGATTCTAACTCCCCCAGATTCCAATCCATAACAGTCATATGAGTTTGAAAAGGAATACCTACTTTTTTAAGTTCCAGAAAGGCATTTTCCACTCTGGCAAAAAGTCCTTCTTCTCCCCTGAATCGATCATGTTTTTCAGCATTAACACTATCTAAACTTATACCTGCTGCTAGAACACCAGCCGCTTTTAATTCAAGAGCAGCTGCAGCATCAATTAACCCTCCACCTGTTCCCAGTACAGGTCGAAGTCCAATTTTTGAAGCATAAGCCATTAACTCAAAAATATCATTCCTTAAGAGTGGTTCACCACCAGAAAAAACCATCAAATGAAAATTAGCTGCTTTAATCTGATCCAGCATTCTTTTTGCTTCAGCGGTATTTAATTCTTTCCCCATATCACTTCCTGCATCACGATAGCAGTGAGGACAGCTTAAATGACATTGATTTGTAGAATTCCAGGATATTATATTCATCTATAAATCCCCTCCGATTTCTTTTTTACTTAAATAACAGCCGGGATCTGCTCCCCATAAATCATCAGCTGCATAAGCACGAGCTCGAAGATTACCATTACAGATTTCTAAAAACCTGCAGTCTGCACAGCGACCCTTAAGATGTTCTTTTCTGTTTCTCATTTTATTTAGAAATTCATTATTCTGATCCTGCCAGATCTCAGAAAATCTATTTTCTCTAATATTACCCAGGGTCCTAAAACGGCTAAATTGATCTGCAAAAACATCTCCCTTATGATCAATATTGGCAATTGCACTACCGCTGCGGTTACCTCCACTTTTTAAAAGCTGGCTGTAGATATATTCAGCCCGTTCCGGATCATTTTCCTTAGTTTTTAAATATAGATAGGCCCCATCAGCATGATTATCAACTGTTAATATTTCTCTGGGATCTTCCTGATCTATAAAATACTGAGTCCAGTCAATAATTTTATCGATAGTCCTCTTTTTATCCTGATCATTCAATTCAGCTTCCTTAATATTTTCTCCTCGACCTGAATAAACCAGATGATAAAAACAGATGCGGGGGATATTCTCCTTTTCAATCAGCTGAAAAAGCTCATCAATTTGTTGATAATTATCCTGATTAATGGTAAAACGAAGTCCAACTTTTTGCTCATATTTCTGGCAGTTGCGAATTCCATCTAGAGCAGCTTTAAAGGCCCCTTTTTTGCCGCGAAATTGATCATTAACTGTCTCCAGACCATCAAGACTGATCCCGATATAGCTGACTCCCAGAGATTTTAATTCCTTAACCATCTTTTCTGTCAGCAAAGTTCCATTGGTAGAAATTACAACCCTTAAATTTCTGCTTTTAGCCTTTTTAATCAATTTGAATAAATCAGGTCTTAAAAGTGGTTCTCCGCCTGATAAAAGTAAAACTGGGACTTTAAAATCGGCCAGCTGATCGATTAAAGAAAAGGCCTCTTTTGTATTTAAAGTTTCATCCTTTTTGACTGCAGTAGAATTTGAATAACAGTGTTTGCAATTTAAATTACACTGTGAATTAATATTCCAGGCAGCAACAGGACCCAGGCCAGGCCGGGTACCAATTGGGGATTTTCTGCAGTCTTTATCATAGCGCAGCTGGTCTCCATAAGTATTAAATTCTGTTAACATTTTAGTTATATTAAACATATTTCACCTCTAAATTAGTATCTTCTTAATTATTACTACTTATATATATTAAAGATAAAAGAGCCATTCCCTCTAATTTTAGAAAAAATAGCTCAAAATTAATATTATTTTTATTTGATTCAATTTACTTAATTGATATGCTATAGCTACAGCTGTGTAGGATACCAGGATTTAACTTAATTATTCCTTCTTTTTCTTCAATTTTACCACTGCTGTCCACTGAATCTGCGATTCCCTGCCAGGGTTCAAGACAGATAAAAGGTGCATCCTCTGACTGAGACCAGATTCCTAAATAGGGGAAGTTCTTAAATTCCATCATAACCTCTCTCTCTCTGATTTTCTGCTTTTTAAAGTTACTTTTTCTGATTTTAGATCTTTAAATACCAGAGCATCATCTTTAAAAATATCTGGAGTTAAATCTAACAATTTCTGATTATCCAGAATTAGTTCTTTTTTATTATTTAATAAGCCATTTTCCAGCAGATATTTTGCAGTTTTTTCTTTTTTTTCAAATTCTAAATAATAATCTTCTTTTTCCTCATTTTCTTCCAGCGGCCAGTAAAAAGCTGGATGAGCTCCTATAGAAAAATAAATTTCTTTTTGATCAGTATTAGAAACTTTATAAGTAGTGACAAGTGAATTTTCTTTTATTGTATATTTAATCTCCAATCTAAATTTAAAGGGATATTTTTCTAATATATCTTCATTTTCCTCTAAAACATAAGTTAAATAATTTTTATCCTGATTCACTAATTCAAACTCATTATCTCTGGCAAAACCATGCTGAGTCATCTTATATTCCTGACCATTATATAAATATTTGTCATCTTTTAAACGGCCGACAATTGGAAATAATACCGGTGCTCTTCTACCCCAGTATTTAGAATCTCCATGCCACAAATAATTTTTCTGATCAGACTTTAAAATTAATTCCTGCAGCTGAGCTCCCTGAGTATCCACTTTAATTTTAATTTGTTTATTTTCAAGCGTAGAAATCATAAATTATCCCTCCTTATCTTTTTTAAAGATCTACAGAATGGATTGTCAACCCTTTTTAAAACAGCTATGAATTTTAAACCCGTATATTAAGATTATATAATATATAAGCTGAATTTAAAAGAAAGTAACACTTATTTATCTTGAAATTTTATTTTTTTTGCCTGAACCTTAATTTATTTCTTAAAAAAAGAAGGAGTTTTTTATTTTAACAAGAATATATTAAATAAGCTAAAACGATTTCGGATTGTGTTTGTTCTGATCAACTCAAATTAAAAGATCAATGATTTGAAGAAAGTAATTATAATTTTAGAAAGGAGTTTTATTGTGAAATACGGTTATTTTGATGACAAAAACAAGGAATATGTAATTGAAAGACCTGACACTCCCTATCCCTGGATTAACTATCTGGGCTCTGAAGAATTTTTTGGGTTAATTTCTAATACAGCTGGAGGTTATAGCTTTTACAAAGATGCCAGCAAAAGACGTTTAACCCGCTATCGTTATAATAATGTACCCACAGATGCTGGAGGCCGCTATTATTATATCTATGAAAATGGTAACTACTTCTCTCCAGGCTGGGCTCCCCAAAAGTCTGAACTGGATAGTTATGAATGCAGACATGGAATGGGATATACTGTTATTGAATCAGAAAAAAACAATTTAAAAACTAAAATGAAATTCTTTGTACCTCAAGGAGATAACACTGAGCTGCATCAAATTAAAATTAAAAATCTAAGTCAAAAGAATAGAAAGCTTAAACTCTTTTCGTTTTTAGAATTCTGTCTTTATGATGCTGAAGATGATATGACAAATTTCCAGCGTAATTTTAATACAGGAGAGGTTGAAGTAGACGGCTCAACAATTTATCATAAAACAGAATACAGAGAAAGAAGAAACCACTATACCTTCTTTACAGTTAATCAAAAAATTAATGGTTTTGATACAGACCGGGAAAGTTTTTTAGGTTTATATAACAGCTTTGCTGAACCACAGGTTTTAGAAGCCGGAGAATCAAATAACTCTATTGCCCACGGATGGTCCCCAATCGCTTCTCACTCTTTAGAAATCGAATTGAAAACTGGTGAAGAAAAAGAATTGATTTTCCAGCTTGGATATATAGAAAACAAAGATGAGAAAAAATGGGAAGATAAAAGTAGAGGAATTATCAACAAAGAAAAAGCACAAATATTAATAGAAAAATATAATACTACTGAAAAAGTTGATCAGGCTTTTGCAGAGCTAAATCAACACTGGGAAGAGCTGCTTTCTTCTTTTTCACTGGAACATCCAGATTCCAAATTAGAAAGAATGGTTAATACCTGGAATCAGTATCAGAATATGGTTACCTACAACTTAGCCCGTTCTGCCTCTTATTTTGAATCAGGTATCAGCCGCGGTATAGGTTTTAGAGACTCAAATCAAGATTTACTGGGTTCAGCTCATTTAATACCCGGGCGAGTTAAACAGAGAATTAAAGATCTAGCTGTAACTCAATTTGAAGATGGCAGTGCTTTTCATCAGTATCAACCGTTAACAAAAAAAGGAAATGACAAAATAGGCAGCGGTTTTAATGATGACCCGCTCTGGTTAATTTTTGCTGTTGCTGCTTATATTAAAGAAACCGGAGATTATTCTATATTAGAAGAAGAAGTTCCTTTTAACAGCGGCAAAAAAGCCACGATTTTTGATCATCTGGAAGCTTCATTTATGCATGTGGTTAATAATTTAGGGCCTCACGACTTACCTTTAATCGGTCATGCAGACTGGAATGACTGTTTAAATTTAAGTGCCTTCTCGGAAAAACCGGGAGAATCTTTCCAGACAGTAAGCAATAAAGATGATAGTCCGGCTGAATCTGTAATGATTGCAGGGATGTTTTTAACTGCCGGTCCTGATTTTGTATATCTGGCCCAAAAAATAGATAAAAACGAATTAGCTAAAAAAGCGGAATCAGAGTTAGAAAAAATGAAAGAAGCCGTTAATGAAGCAGGTCGTGATGATGAATGGTTCTTGAGGGCTTACGACTATTACGGTGATAAAATTGGAGCTAAAGGTAATCAATATGCAGAAATCTTTATTGAACCTCAGGGATTCTGTATTATGGGTGGTATTGGGCTTGACGATGGATTTGCCGAAAAAACTTTGAATTCAGTTAACAAAAGATTGAATTCTGAACACGGATTAATGATTCTTGATCCTACAATTAAGGAATATCAAATAAATCTGGGAGAAGTTAGTTCCTATCCTCCCGGCTATAAAGAAAATGGTGCTATCTTCTGTCACAATAATCCCTGGATTATAATTGCCGAAACAATTGTTGGTAATGGAGACAGGGCTTTTGAATATTACAGTAAGATTGCACCTGCTTATCGTGAAAAAATAAGTGAGGTGCATCGAACTGAACCCTATGTTTATTCGCAAATGATTGCAGGTCAGGATGCAGCCAGTTTTGGTGAAGCTAAAAACTCCTGGTTAACCGGTACAGCTGCCTGGAACTTTGTTGCCATAACCCAGTGGATACTCGGAATTAGACCTGAATTTGAGGGTTTAAAAATCGATCCCTGTATTCCTGAAGATTGGAATGAATTTAAGGTACAGAGAAAGTTTAGAGGCTCTGAATTTGAGATTGAAGTAAAAAATCCTGAGCATGTTAGCAAGGGAGTTAAGGAAATATTTGTTGAAGGCGAAAAAATTGAAGGTCAGGTTTTAAGTGATTTTTCAAAAAAAAATGTTGTAATTGAAGTTTTGATGGGATAGTTGATAGTAGAAATTAAAGTAGGCCTGTGATTTTTAAAATCCAGGCCCCTTATTATTCTTTATTATTGGTATATTAAATTTTAAACAATTCCCATTGCTCTAAAAATAAATACAAACAGGGTCAAAGAAAAAACTGATCCCAGAGTGGTCATCATAACTATCGAAGCTGCCAGGTTTTCATCTCCTCCCATAGCTGCAGTTATAATTGCAGAAGAAATTGAAGTCGGCACTCCAAATAAAATATAGATTAAAAATATTTCACTATTTCCGAGACCAAAAGCAAAAGCTGCCAGAACTGCCGCCGCAGGATTAATAATTAATTTAAAAATTGTCGCAGCAACCGCTGGCTTGATATCTACAAATAATTTATCCACCCTAAATGTGGCTCCAATTGTCAATAGAGCCAGGGGAGTTGCTAGAACATCAAAATAATCTGCTGTGTTCTGCAGCAGAGGTGGGAATCGAAAGTTAATTAAAGAAGCAATTATTCCTAAAGCAATTGCAACAATAAACGGATTGGTTACAATATTTTTTGCAGCATTTTTGAATTGATTTTTAGCTTTATTATCAGGATTGGTCAGGACAAGCACCAGTACTGCAAGCACATTATAAATTGGGACCACAAAAGCGACTACCAGAGAAGCAAGTGGCCCTACTGCCCCTGTGACATTTTCTAAAAGTGAAAAGCCAACATAAACAAAATTACCTCTAAATGTACCGTGAACAAAAGCTCCGACTTTTCTTTCTTCTTTAACAATAAATTTAGAATAAATATATATTATAATTACACTGAGCGTTGTTCCAATAACTGTAAAAGCAGTAAACTTTAAATCAAAATTTTCAGCAACTGAACTTTGAGAAACGCTATTAAATAATTTCAGCGGTAAAGCTATGTAAAAAACTATAAAATTAGCAGCATTAATAAAATCCTGTTTGACTATATCCTTCTTCTTTAAAATAAAACCACTTAACATGACTAAAAAAATTGGTAAAGCAACACTGAGACTAAAAATAAAGTTATCTAACATCATTACCTCCTGCAATATTTATATTTAACTTTAGTTTATATAAAAAAAAGATGAATAACAAGACATTTATTGTTTTATAAAAGATTTTTTCAACTTATTTTGATATAAACAGCAAAAAAGCAGAAAAGCCAAAATTTAACAGCCTTTCTGCTTAAAATAATCTAAAAATATTTAGCCAGCCAATTTAAAAGTAAATCTGTCCATTTAGCAGCATACTCATAATAAATCTCATAAGCATTATGATAGTGAACTGATGACATTCTATTATCATTGAGTCTGCTCATGTTTTCGTAGCTTAATTCTCCTGTCAGTTTTTCAGCCTTACAGACCACAGTTATCTCCTCCATAAAACAGAATTCTTTGTAATGATTTTATCATACTTTTTTAATGATTTACAATTTTTTATAATCAATCTATTTTATCACTTGATCATTTAGATATTTATTCCAGACAGTCTCAAACCAGTTATTATCTTCAGGGATATCTTTTACATCCTGCCAGCCAAATTCAAAATGATCTCCTTTATATTTTATTCTCTGAATTTTTTTGCTTAAATTGCCGTCCTCCAGGCTGAATTTAAAATCATCACTTAAACTTGCTAAAGGGAGTTCTCCCTCTTCATCCTGAACAAGATAAGAACCACGACTTCTGCCTCCCAGTTCAATGTAATCTTTAAAAGCTGTTAGATAAACAGACTGCGCTAAAAGCAGATCATAATTCTGAAAAGCCAGACTTAAATCTCTGCTGGAACTTAAACTGCTGATTTCTCCCAGTTTTTTTAATTCTGTTTCAGCTTCTTTTAAAGCAGTTTCTATAGAACTTAAATTACGGATATGAGCACCAGCTCTGCTCATTCTCTTTCCCAGGTTTTTTCTAATATCTATTACATTAGAATCATTTTCTTTGATAAGTGACTGCAGGAATTTTTCGCCGAGCTGAAGTTTCTTTTTTATCTGAGTTTCAGCTTCAGCTTTAAATTTTTCGACAGCGGGTGCTTCTTCCTGATAACGGGCAGTTATAAACTGTGCAGCTCTGGTACTTCCTACCTGACCTGAATTTAGTGCAGTTCCACCTGGTCGATAAACGCCATGGCTTCCATTTACCTCTCCTACCGGGAAGAAATGAGCCAGATTACTTTCCCACCAGATATTACCTTCTAAACCTCCATTGTTGTGCTGAGCGCAGACTGCAATTTCCAGCATTTCATTTTCCAGTTTTATACCATTATCAGCATATAAATCGACTGCCGGCTGATTCATTTTTTTAAGTCTTTCAATTGGAGTCCCAAATAAAGCATCAGAATTGTTAAGATACTCTGCTGCTTCTTCTCCCAGAAGAGAAAAATCTAATTTACCATTCTTTGATGCAAATTGAGGATTATGGCGGTAGTCCAGCCAGACTCTTCTTCCCTTAACTACAGTTTCATTGTAAACTAAAATATCAATTAAAGAAGAACCAAAATCTTTAACTTTTCGGGGATCAAAGGGCCACTGATAGCCTTTCAGAAAAACTGCATCCAGCATTTTTCCGGGATCATCAAAATATTCTTTTAAAAATTCTTTTTTATCATTTCCATTTTGATCGGTAGAGATATAAGTAGGTAAAACCTGCTGATAGGTTCCAGAAAGATTCCAGCGAAATTTAATTGAGGCAATTCCGTACTGCCACTCAGTTAAATTTTTGCCCTTAACTCCTGCTTCAAAGGCAAGACCAGAAGCTCCTGTCTGGCTGCCTGGATAAACAGAAGTATCATATAAACCAGCCGGGCCGCCAGTTGCATAAACAATATTTGTAGTATTAAATAAGGTATAGCGTTTACTTTCATTATCCAGTTGATTTTTATTAAGAGTTAAAAGACCAACTGCATTTTCCTGCTCCTGATCTGTTAAAACTGCTATTACCTGATAGTTATCAAAGATTTCGATCCCCTTATTTTTAACCTCTTTTTCCAGTTTTTCAGTCATATAACGGGAAGTCAGAGGGCCAGCAGATGTCGCTCGCTTGCGGGGATCATGGTCAGTTTTATAACCCACATACTCTCCAAAACGATTATGAGGAAAAGGAACACCAATGTCCACCAGATGATAAAAAGAACGGGGTGATAAAGCTGCTTCTACCAGTGCTATATCTCCATCCATGCTGCCGCCGGAAAATAAAGTCTCTGCCATTTCAAATACTGAATCCTGATCCTTACCACCTAAAGTTAATTTATAATAGGTCTGTTTATCTGAGCCGGTATTGCGAGAAGTTCCCATTTTAATACCTTCTGTGACAAGAGCTATATCTTTTTGACCAAAATTATAAAGTCTGTCTGCTGCATTAAAACCAGCAGCTCCAGAACCAACTACAACTGTATTTAAAGAATAAACATCTATCTTTTGACCTTCAATTTGAAGCTGATCTTTTTTCATTGTTTCCTCCTCAAAAAAATTGAAATTAGAGCATCATGTTAAACTATTTTCTTAATAATTATCTGCATAAATTTTTTCTAAAACTTTGTTTTTAATTATAAAAAAGCTAATTGTCAGTGCATCAGCTGCTTCTCCAGCTGTTAAAGCAAGAGCAGCAATTAGGGCTGCATTGAGCTCCATAGTTAAGGCTAAAATAAAAAAAACTAAAACTACAAAAATGAGCCCCACAATTTTAGCTGCTGCAATTATATTGGTAGTCTGCCTCTGCATCATTACTCCCCAGAAGGTCTCCCTGAAGGCTCTGATAATCGGAAATAAGATAAAAGCAAAAATTACTTTTTTAACTATTGCAGCAATTGCAGGCGAAACGAAAATTAATCTGATCAAAACAAAATCTCCAACTTCTGTAAAAGCCAGTACTGCTAAAATAGAACTGACAATTACTCCTGCTGTCAGAGAAAACTTTAAAATTTTCTGCCAGTTATTCTGATTTAATTCTTGAGCATAGACAAGTGAACACTGGTGCAGTTGATCCAGAGGACCAACAAAAATCATTACCAGAGTCCAGCTGACACCATATGCTGCCAGATCATGAGTCCCAATACTGCTGCGCACAATTCCACTCTGTACAACAGGCTGGACAAAGCGAGCCAGAAAGGCCATAATTGCAATGGGAATAAAAAATTTAATTATTCTTTTTAAATTAACCCTTTTACTAACATTGTCCGGCAGACTATCAATAACTCCATTAAAACTGCCAAAATAATGCCTGAGAGCCAGAGTAATAAAAATCATCTCAATTGTAATTCCAATTAACCAGACCCCACTTGCTGCAGTTACACCGGCGACTGCCTGATTTAAAGTTACCCAGAGCAAAATTAGAGAAATACTGATAATTCTAACTACCACTCCTGGAGTAATCAGATTTGTTTTTTTAAGACTAATTGCCAGACCCTGCATAATATTTCTTATTGATTCCACCAGTGGGATAAAAGCCATAATACTCAGAGCCTGATAGGCAAATTTAATTTCCTGTGGATTTTTTAAACCAATAATTTTTTTAAATACAAATTCACCCAGAGGTGTATATCCGAGAGAGGCAATCATCAAAAAATATAAGACTCCTAGACCGAAAATAAAACGGCTGACAAATTTAAAGCTGCTGTGATCATCGACCAGAGAAGTAATAGTCTGTCTTGACATATGTATTGGAGATTTAATAATATTAGATCTTAATTTTTATTGCTTAAGATTATTTAAAAACTCTATAGCAGCTGCAGCCGAAACTGAATGCTCTGCATTTTGATCAGGAATTAACAAATAGGCAGGAATTTTAAGGTAGCCTTCAACCTGATAGGCAATTCTGATTCTGCTGTAAGTTTTAAATTCACTTTTCTCCAGGATTTTTAGTTCAGTAACCCGGAACGACTGTGGAAGCCCTCCCAGCAGTTCAGCAATTTTCAGCTTGAGCTTTTGCCGCCACAGATACCATTCTTCTCTGCTTTCAGCCTGAAACTGCAGTTCAGGCTTGTTTTCCTGAGATAGCTTTTCTAAATAAGAATCTGGAGAAAAATCTATTTTATTTCCTGCCATTTTTACACCTCATAATATTGATATAATCACATAATAAATTAGCTAGCAATAGTTACTCGTTTTCCTGACAGCTGCTGTTTTCAACATTTAAATTAGTAATATTTTTAAATTTAAATTGCTCTTCAGATTCAACTTTCAGTTCAATATTTTTCAAATAAAGACCATCTAAATTGCTGGCGCTTAAGCCTTCTCTCCCGCTGAGTTCAATATTCTCCAGAGTAATATCCTTCATTTTCTTTTCCGGCAGTCCTCTCAGAACAACCGACTGCTTGATATTTTCTCCCTTAATATTACGTACTGTTATATTTCTAAATAAAGGCGGGATTTCACTGCGGGGTTCAACTGTGGTCGCATCATAATACATGTTTAAAATTATCCCCTGATTACGAAGATTGTTAATTTCAATATTTTCAAAGAGAAGATTTTCTACACAGCCGCCCCGACCGCGCATTGATTTTAAACGTACTCCCCGTTCTCCTCCATTAAAAACGCAGTCATGGACATGAACATTTTTAATTCCACCGGACATTTCACTGCCAATTACAACTCCACCATGTCCTTCTTTCGCCTTACAGTTCCGAATCAATAAGTTTTCAGTCGGTTTATTAACTCTCCTGCCGTCCTCGTTAATTCCGGATTTGATGGCTATACAATCATCACCGGTTTCAAAATTACAGTCTTCAATCAGCATATTTTTGCAGGAGTCTGGATTAATTCCATCTGTATTGGGTCCATCAGTGATAATTTTTAAATCTCTAATAATTGTATTTTCACAGTAAACCGGATGAATGGTCCACATTGGTCCATCAACAATTGTAATCCCTTCAATTAAAACATTTTTAGAATTAATAGGCTGAATAAACTGAGGCCTTAATCCTTCTTCTCTACCAAAAATTCTATCTTCAACTGGAATCCCATTATATTCAGCATCATATAATTCTTTAGCAGCAGTATGTTGAGTCTGCTTCCAGGGCCACCATTTCTCACCATTTCCAACCAACTTTCCTCGGCCGCTAATTGCAATATTTTCACATTCTGCAGCATAAATTAAAGGAGAATAATTATAACACTCATTACCTTCCCAGCGGGTAAATACAACAGGTAGATAGTCTTCAAAATTGTCACTAAAAGAGACAACCGCTCCTGCTTCCAGTTTTAAATGAACATTACTCTTAAAATGAATTGGTCCGGTAAACCACTCACCTTCAGGAACAATAATTGTTCCTCCTCCCGCCTGATGACAGCTAGCTATCGCCTCAGCCAAAACTTCAGTATTATCAAACTTACCATCTGGCACTCCACCAAATTCTTTGATATCAAATTCTCGATCTGGAAATTCAGGTCTTTTGACTTCTATTTCAAAATTATTTTTTAGCATTGCTACCTCCAAATTACAAATAATAATCTTTTAAAGATGCTTAAGATCAATTAAACCAAAACTAGTACAATTTTAAAGATATAAACCACTTTTAAAATTGGATTAACTGCTTCTGATCTGCTGATTCTCTTGCCTGCAGAGCAGCCTCAGTTACTCTAAAAGATTCTTCCGCACTGATCAGGCATTCTCCCTGACCTTTGGCCCAATCTAAGAAGTCAGCAAATATTTCTTTATTTGCTACTAAGGGAAGTTCACGACTCCCTTCAATCTCATCATTAATTAAGTATACTTTTTCTTTTATAACTTCAATAACTCCCTTATCACCAGCAATTCTAATTCGGTCATCATCATGGCTGGTCGCATTCTGTGGTCTAAGATAATCAATATTTACTGAACCGAAAACCTCATCTTCAAAATTGAAATGACAGAGGGCAGAAACCTCTAGTTCCCCGTGGTTCTGGTTGGCCTTAGTTGAATGTGAGGCATAAACCGATTTGAAGTCCTTACCGCTCAACCACTGCATCCAGTCAATAGCATGACTGCCAACCCAGGGTATAGTTCCTCCATAGCTTTCGCGTTTTTTATAAAATTCAGCTCGCTGACCTAAGCGGTATGATTTTTGAGCATTCATTAATCTTACCTCTCCAATTGCCCCTTCTTTTATGTACTTATAGGCGGTTAAAAACCAGGGCTTATAGCGAATTCCAAACATAGAAGCAAGTTTAGACTTACTATTTGTGTAGGCCTTTTTAACTTCAGCCAGCTTAGAAAGAGTAGTGGCAATTGGTTTTTCTACAAATAAATCAATATTTCTGTTTAAAACTTCAACCGCAGCTTCTGCGTGATCACCAAAGTGACAGGCCACAGCAGCCACATCGGGTTTTAGATCATCAAGCATTTTCCTATAATCATTATATTTTTCTAGTTCATAGTCTTTCGCTAACTTTTGATATAAAGAATCTACATTTTCTCCTTCTGATCCGGGAGCAATACCTACAATCTGATCTTCATAATTATCTTTAAGTCCATTCACAACATAATTTGTATGGCCGGTTGAACCAATTAAAACTATTTTCACAGCTAACACCTCTTTTTAGTTTTGTGGAAAACAATTTCCAAAAATATAAATTAAAGATACCATGTTTTTATTTAAGAGTCAAATCTACTGTATATTAATAAAATTCACAAATATAATATTTGTCTTTAATGACGACAAACTTAAATAAAAATTATATGCCTATTACATTATTTTATTTATTGTTTTAGTCCGGAAGTAGAAACTCCCTCCACAATATAACGCTGAAAAAAGAGGAATATTATAAATACAGGTAATATCGATAATGTTCCCATTGCAAACATTGCTCCCCAGTTAGTAACTGAGTTAGGATCAGAAAACAACTGCAAAGCCAGTGAAACCGGATAAAGCTCTGTTGACTGAATATAAAGTAAGGGAGTCATAAAATCATTCCAGGCCCAGTAAAAAGAAAAGATTGCTGAAGTTATAAGTGCTGGCTTCAGGGTGGGCAATAAAACTCTAAAGAAAACTCCATATCTGGTGCATCCATCAACCATAGCTGCCCGATCAAGTTCTTTTGATATTCCTCTCAAGAATTGAACAATCATAAAAACGAAAAAAGGTCTTGGAAAAAACCTTGGTAAAATAATTGGTTTAAAAGAATCAATCCATCCAATCTCATTAAATAAAATATATTGAGGAATTCTAAGAATTGTTCTTGGTAAAAGTAATGTAGCTATCATAATTCCAAAAAGTATTTTTCTTCCCGGAAATTCCAGTCGAGTAAAACCATAAGCTGCTAATGCTGAAAGAAAAATCTGACCAATAGTTGAAACTGTTGCGATAATAAATGAATTTTTAAAGAATGTTGCAAACGTCAAATCACCAAATCCCTGCCATCCCTGTACATAATTTTCAAAATTTAATTTATTTGGTATCAAAGAAGGATCTAAGGCAGTATCCAGAGTTTTAAATGAACCAGCAACCATCCAGAGCAAAGGATAGATCATTATAAATCCAACTGAAATAATTATTAAATGATAAATTATGGGATATAATTTTTCTTTATTCATTAATTATTCTCCCTCCTCTGATTGATAAAATACCCAGTATTTAGATGAACGAAAGATAATAAATGTTATTACTGCCATGATTATTAATAATATCCAGGCAAGAGCACTTGCATAACCAAGTTCTGTGTGCCTAAAGGCTTTTCTAAATAAATATAGTACATAAACCAGAGTCCGATCAATAGGACCTCCCTGAGTAATAATATATACTCTAGTAAAGGCCATAAATAATCTAATTATCTGCATTATTACATTAAAAAATATAACTGGTGTTAATAGAGGAATTGTTATTTTAAAGAACTTCTGGCTCCAATTTGCACCATCAATTGATGCAGATTCGTATAAGCTATCCGGAATTTGTCTTAAACCTGCTAGAAAAATTATCATTGGTGAACCAAACTGCCAGACAGCCATTAAAATCAGAGTCCATAACGCAGTATCTGGAGTATGAATCCAGGAAATAGGTCTTTCTAATAAATTAAGACTCATTAAAATAGTATTAACAGCTCCATAATATCCAAACATTTGCCTCCATAAAACAGCTACAGCTACACTACCTCCTAAAATTGAAGGGATATAATAAACTGCACGATAAAAGTCAGTTAATTTTTGAGCCTGATTGAAGATAACAGCCAGTACTAATGCAAAAGCTAGTCGTAAAGGCACACTAAAAAATACATAAGTAAATGTTACTTTTAAGGCTGTATAAAACTTTGGATCATTAAATATGTCAGTATAATTCTGAAGTCCAATAAAAATCGGGTTACCCACTATATTATAGGAAGTAAAAGAATAATATAAAGTTAAAAGCATTGGTGCAATCATAAATGCTAAAAACCCAAAAAGCCAGGGACTAATAAAAACAAAACCTGCTAACTTTTCACTATTCATTAATTTATTCTTTAAGGACTTTTTGTCAGCAATTAAATCTTTGTCTATCAAAAGTAATCACCCCATTTGTTTATTTTTGCTTCGAATCAAACAAGAAAATTATCAGTAAAAGCCATGGGTTCGAGAATATTAATAAAACCCATGGCCATTAATTATCAACTGACTTCAGCGTGGAAAACTAATTTTTACTCAGCTAAAATCTTCTTAACTTCAGTCCGGAAATGTTTAGCTCCTTCTTCTGGGGTATACTGCTCATATAAAACTTTATAGAAAGTATCCTGGAATAAGTCAGAAACTTGCTCATGTCCAGGAGGCATTGATTTTCTGGCTGGTCCAGCATGTTTTCTTGCTAATTCTAAATAATCAAATACTTTCTGCTGTGTTTTATTAAGTTCGGGTCTCAGTGCTTTTTGAATTTTAGTAGAAATTGGAACTCCTCTTTCTCCCATCATAACTTTTTGTGCTTCTAAATTATGGGTAAAGAAGTTAATGAATTTCATAGCTGCTTCCGGATGCTCAGTGTTTTTAGAAACTGCAAAGTGCTGAGAAGCTTTGACAAATAATCCTTTTTCACCATCTTTTTTAGAAGGTACAGTTGTCATTTTAAATTCATCGCCAAAATCACCTGCAGCGGCAGTAATTGCTACAAATTGATTACTCCAGCGCTGAGTTGTCATTGCTGCAGTACCATCAGTGATTGGATCTTCTTCAACTGTGTGAACTAATTCTCTTCTCAAGCCAAGAGGTGCTACAGCTCCATAATCTAATAATTCTTTCTCCATTTCAAAGAACTCGACAAATAATTGATTATCTTCATATCCTAAGCCAGTTCCTTCATCATTATATAAGGAAGCGCCATTTTGTCTCAACCAAATTTGAAGGTGACCTAAATCATCTTTTAATAATCCTATGGTGGACCAAATTTTTAGTTCATCACTAATTTTTTTAGACATTTTTATCATATCCTGCCAGGTCCAATCCGGATTAATTTTTTTATCTAAACCAGCTTTCTCTAAAAGATCCGGATTATAAATTGTGGTAATTGCATTAACACCAAGGGGCATTCCAACTAATTTGCCCTTATATCTTCCTAAATCCATCACAGAATCAGGAATATTTTTTGTACTGAGGGTTCCATCTTTCACATAGGGCTCCAGGTCCAACAATCTGTCTTCTTCAACCCAGGTTCCAAAATATTTGCGTACATGCTGTAATACATCAGGTAAATTATCCCCTGCTGCCTGAGCAAACAATTTATCCCAGTACCCACTCCATCCAGTATATTCTGGTTCTATATTAATGTTAGGATATTTTTCTTCAAACATTTCAATAATTTTCAAGGTCTGATCATGTCTGGTCTGAGAACCCCACCAGGAAACCCTAAGTGTTTTTTTCTGTGCAGATACGGTAAATGTTAGAGAAAAAACTAATACCAAAATCAAAATCAACGTTAAAGATTTAACTTTCATTATTTTTTACCCTCCTAAGATTTGCTTAATGACTGTTAGTTGACTTAGTATCAATTTCCCAATTTCCCCTCTGTTAAAATAATTTTTCAACTATAGGCTATTATTTCCACCCCCTTGTTGAACCACTTAAGCGATTCATGGAAATTGTTTTCCACATGTTCAATATCAACTCCAAATATAGTTTAACATCTTAACTTCCTAAAAGTCAAATAATTCAGATAATTATTTGAAAAAATTTTATTTTTATGCAGAAAGCCTTCTTTTTACTTAATTGAAAAAAGAAGGCTTTTGGATTCTTCGCTGAATTATAAAACAGTCTTTATTACTTTTCAAAAATTATTTTTAAAGAGTAACTCCATCTTTAAAAATTGCTATTTCTCGATAATCATTAATTTCGTTTTTTGTTTTAGTCTTTTTGGAAGCAAGATCCAGCAGATAGTCAAAAAATTCTTCTGCCAGCGAGTCCATTTTTTGGCCTTCCAGCAGTTCTCCTGCATTAAAGTCTATCCAGCTGCGCTTCTGATTATATAAGCGGTTATTTGTAGAAACCTTAACTGTTGGTACCGGGCCACCAAAAGGTGTTCCCCGTCCTGTAGTAAATAAAACCAGATGGGCCCCAGATAATGAGAGAGCAGTAGTCGCCACTAAGTCATTCCCCGGACTCTCCAGGAGGTTTAATCCGCTACCTGTAACCTGATCACCATAGAAAAATACATCTTTAACAATTCCTGTTCCACCTTTTTGGGTGCAGCCTAAAGATTTCTCTTCTAAAGTAGTAATTCCACCTTCTTTATTTCCCGGTGATGGATTTTCATAAATCTCCTGATCATGAGAAAGAAAGTAATCTTTAAACCCATTGATTAACTCAACTACTTTTTCAAAAATTTCTTGATCCTGAGCTCTATTCATTAAAATAGTTTCGGCTCCAAACATTTCGGGAACTTCAGTTAAAATAGTGGTTCCCCCATATTCTGTCAGTTTATCAGAGATTCTGCCCAGTAAAGGATTAGCAGTTACTCCAGAAAATCCATCAGAGCCGCCACATTTTAAACCGATCTTTAATTCTGAAACAGGAACTTCTTCCTGTTTGAAATCTTTAGCATAATCTACAAGATTATCTAAGATTGCCTCTGCGGCCTTTTGATCATCCTGAACATCCTGCAGATTAATAAACTTAACTCGCTTTGAATTATAATCTCCGATATATTTTTTAAAATCTTCAATCAAATTATTCTCACAGCCCAAACCAACTACCATTACTGCAGCTGCGTTGGGATGATTAACCAGACCAGCCAGAGCTTTCTGAGTCATCTCTAAATCATCACCCAGCTGGGAACAACCATAGGGATGAGGAAAGGCATGAATGCTGTCAATAACTTCATTTTCTATTAATTCTTCATATTTCATCTCAGCCTTTAAAGCAATTTTTTCAACTACTTTATTGATACAGCCAACTGTGTTGATAATCCAGACATCATTCCGGATCCCAACTTCTCCATTTTCACGTCTGTAGCCCATAAATGTTGGCATTTCTTCTGGTTCTTCTTCCTCAGGTAGTTCAGGTTGGTATTCATAATCCAATTTTCCTGCAAGAGCGGTTTTTAAATTATGAGTATGGACCCACTCTCCTTTTGTTATTTCTTCGGCTGCTTTACCGATTGGAAAACCATAACGAATTACTTTATCACCTGTTTCAAAATCTTTTAAAGCCACCTTATGGCCTACAGGAATATCACTTAAAATCTTTATTTTTTCTCCTCTTACTTCAATTACTTCTCCAGCATCTATTTCTTCAACTGCAATCACTATATTATCATTATCATTAATTAACAAAACTCTGGCTCCCATAAGAACCTCCTCTGATTATAAAATAGCCTGGAATAAAAACTCCCAGGCTATTCGAATTTATATTTGATTATTTCTCAGCCTATTTTACATTTTTAAAAAATAGTTTCTTTGGTCCATAATAACTAACCTGTGCAGCCAGATCTGCTGCTACACTGTAAGGAATTCTACCGCGATCAACCTGACGGCCGACAACATTGGCCAAGGTTCTTCTAAACATTTCTGAGCGAGAAGAATAAGACATTAACTTTCGGGAGTCAGTTACCATCCCAGCCAGATTATAGAATAAATCTACAGTTGTAACCTGCTGCAGCTGTTTTTCCATTCCAAATGGACTATCGGTTAACCACCAGGGTGCTCCTAATGAAACATTTGGGAAGGCTCTGGAAATAGTTGAGGCAGTAAACCAGTGAGTTGGCTCCATTGTATAAAGCACAATGTCTAACTCAGAATCAAATTTATTAACAAAATATTTCAGATTATCAGCCAGCTCTATATCACTATTAGAAATATCCCCACCTGTATCAGGACCTAAATTTTCATAAAGGCTGTCGCGATAGTCTCGAACAGCACCAATATGCAGCTGGGTTACCCAGCCGCTGGCTTTATTTAATTCACCAAACTCAACTAAGGTAAAAGCTTTAAAATCTCTAATCTCTTCTGCACTTAATTCTTCACCATTAACTGCTTTTTGATAAATTTCAGCAGCTTTAGACTTTTCTACTTTATAAGAAATAGGTTCGACTATACCGTGGTCACTGGCTACACAGCCCATTTCATCAAAATAATCGTGAGACTTTTTAAGAGCAGTTAAAAGACCATTTAAGTCGTTAACATCCTGCTCATAAGCATCTCCTAATTTTTCAACATATTCAGACCAGTTTTGGTGCTCAATATTCATTATTTTATCAGGACGCCAGGTAGGAAGAATCTTTACTCCTTCTACCTCTTCTTTTGCTTTTTTATGATTTTCCAGGCGAGAATATGGCTCATCTGTAGTACACATAATCTCAACATTCATTTCTTTTAATAAATTCTGGGGGCTCATTTCTTCTTTAGCCAGCATATTCTTAGTTTTTTCCCAGATCATCTCTGCTGTATGCTCAGAAATAGGCTCTTCAATACCAAAACGACGTTTTAAATCAAGATGTACCCACTCATAGGTTGGATTTCCTGCAATTTCTGGAAATATTTTTGCTAAAGCCATCCATTTTTCTTTATTGGAAGCATCACCGGTGATTTTTTCTTCCGGCACACCTCTTTTACGCATCATTTCCCAGACATAGTGGTCAGTTTCAGCTTCAACTTCCCAGAGATCATTCCAGCCTTCATTGGCTAAAATTTCTGGCACATCTCCATGATTATGTGCATCTAAAATTGGTAGATTTTCAATTTCTCTGTATAATTTTTTTGCTGTTTCACCTTCAAGTAAATAATTTTCATCTAAAAAAGCCATCTTATTCCTCCTAATTTTTCTTTTGAAAATGTTTTCATAACAATAATATTCTCTAAGATAATTAATATCTAGACCTAATTATAAGATTTAATTAGTTTTTATAAAAACCTAGTTTATTTAAGTGTTTTCCGATATGTCTTTCTAAAGCTCGGCGGTATTCCTTATCATGTTCATCCCAGAATTTATATAATTTATCTCTAAAAAGATAATGTCCATTTTTTTTGTCCTGAAGTATAAAACCATAGGTAATATGGAGCAGCTGTCTTACCTCATCAATTTCTAATAACTCTCCCAGCTCCTGGTCACTAATTTTTGCCAGTTCGGGCAGTTGTGACAGATCAGTAGTCACATGATAGAACTCTTTTGCTGCCTCAAATTTTTCTAAAGCATAAGCATGAATATCTCTGTATAATGAAGGATCATTTTCTGCAACCACTCTAATTGCCTCCAGCCAATTGGTACCGGCAGTTTTTACATGAACTCTACCCTGCGTATGGCGCCCAATAATCGGGAAAACACTAAATTTATCACTACCAGAATGAATACTTAATTTATAGCCAAAACGTTCTGCAATATCGGCATGAATTTTAAACTCCTTTTCAAACTGCTCCAGATCACCTATATAATCGATTCCCTTCTGGAATTCTCCTACAAAGCGGGGGGCCAGAGAGTTAACTTTAATATTATTTCTTTTTAATTCATTTGCCACAAAGAAATGGGCTTCTGGAGTAGTAGGAGTTGAAGTCTCATCAATTGAAATTTCAAAGTCCACATCACGATCTGATTTTTTAATCAAATGCTGAATTTCTTTTGTAAAATCAAGCATCTTATAATAAATTAAAACTATCTTTTTGAAATTTTTCTGATTATATTCCAGCTGGTAACCAGAATTAAGCACAAAAGTTTTATTTAAATACTGATCCTCCAGACCATCTTTTAGATAATCAGGTACTTCCTGATAGGCTTCCTCTATTTCAGCTTCAGACATCTGGTCAAGATCATCATTGATATATTCTGTACAGTCTAAAGTCAGCATACTGTAACCCAGATCTAGAGCTTCTTTGATATCAGGCTTTTCCTTTAAATGATCAGCATCTGCAGCAAATCCATCCTGATAACCTTCCTGAAAAACAGCCCAGGTGACATCATCCAGCACTGATTTAAATGTCCGACCGGTTAAATTGAGTTCTCTTACTGACTGCTGTGCAAATACAGGCAGGGCAGCACTATCCTTAACAGCTTCAATGTGCCCGGGAGTTGCAATACCCAGTCGATCTCCAAGTCCAATACTGGGAGTCTGATTTCCTAAAGCCCTAGGTGCAGTAAAAGGAAAAACTTCGCGCAGCAGATCTGCATTATAGTGGCTCAAAGGAGCAACTTTCGCCTTAAAGCCTGCCAGTTCTTCTGTTCTTCCCTGAAAAAGTTCAAAATTCTTACCTTTGTTTAAAATCACCAGTTTCTTTTTCTGATCAATTTTAGCCAGAAAATAAAATGACTTTCCCTCTTTAATTATGGAACGCGGATAAATTCGATAATCGTCGGCATATTCTGCTACTTTTTTAACAGCTTCTTTGGAAGTTCCAACAAGTTCTTCAGCAAAATCTTTCCAGGACATAATATTACCTCCTTAAGATTGAGAAACAATATTCAGGCAGAATATCCCCACTTTAAAGTGAGGATATTACATATTTTATCTATTTAATTAATTTCTCTAAACTTTTCTTCATTCCTTCTTTTTTTATCAAATTTAAATTATTTATTAAGGAATCAGTTAATCCAGGAAGTTTATTTAAATCTCTATCCCAGAAATCTTTATTTGCCAGTACATCTGTACCTAACTCAGCCATAGTAATCTCTTCAGCTTCATATTTAGTCCAGAGTTCAGCAAAATATTCCAGGGCCTCTTTGTCATCACGAATTAAATATTTTTCTCCATCACGATGGGCTGCAAGTTTACCTTCTTCCAATTCTGTACCGTGATAAAAATGAATCAAAGAAGCTAAAGCAAAACTTAAACGCTCTGGTACTTTATCATATTCTTCAATATGCTGAACCAGTGATGGCAGCACCCTCGTTTTAAATTTAGAAGTTGAGTTCAGTGAAATATCAAGCCACTTATGATCTATATAGGGATTTTTAAAACGCTCAAAGATTTTAGAAGCAAAATCTTCTAATTCTTCCTCATCTGCATCCAGAGTGGGAATAATATCTTCAAAAACCGCCTGATTTATAAATTCACCTACTAAGTCATCATTTACAGCATCTCTGACTAGATCAATACCTGCTAAATAAGATACAGGCACTGTTGAAGTGTGGGCTCCATTTAAAATTCTAACTTTAGTTGTTCGGTAAGGTGTTAAGTCCTCAACCCACTTCACATTTAATCCCGCTTTATGGAAAGGTAATCTTTCTTTTAAGCTTTCATCACCTTCAATTACCCATAGATGAAATATTTCTCCGGTATCAAGGTTCTGATCATGATAACCCAATTCTGATTCCAGTTCTTCAATTTCATTAAAAGGATAACCAGTTACAATCCGATCAACAAGTGTATTTAAGAAATGGTTTGATTTTTCAATCCACTCAGAAAATCCAGCTTCTAATCCCCAGTCTTCAGCCAGGCGTAAAACAATTTGCTTGAGATTATCTCCATTGCGGTCAATTAATTCTACAGGAATAATTACCATCCCCTTATCAGCGTCTCCATTAAAAACCTGATAACGGCGGTAAAGATAAGCAGTTAATTTGCCGGGATATGATTCTGGAGGTGTATCACTTAATTTATCATCTTCATTATAGGCAATACCAGCTTCGGTAGTATTGGATACTACAAATTCTATGGCAGGATTTTCAGCCAGCTTTAAATACTCTTCCCACTGATCATATGATTCAAGACCACGCGAAATAGCTGTCATTATTTCTTTTTTGTTAACTTCTTTCCCGTTTTCTATTCCTCTTAAGTAGAGAGTATATAAGCCATCCTGTTCATTCAAATTAGAAATTCTACCCTCTCTAATCGGCTGTACAACAACGGCTCTCCCCTTAAAAATACCTTTTTTATTCATTTCATGAAACATCCAGTCAACAAAAGCTCTTAAAAAATTCCCCTCACCTATCTGGACAACTTTTTCTGGATAATCAAGAATTTCAGCTGGAAAATCAGCTAAATTTGTACCCATTAGCTCAGATTCTAAATATTCACGATCCAGCATCGGTAAATTATTTTCAGACATTATTTGCCCCCTTAAATTCAAAAATATAAAAACTCTATTTTACCCTTCAAATGTATCATACTAAAAATATACCCCAATTACAATAAAGTTAGTTGTTATTTTATTCAATAATTAGCTGATTATTTTTTTCTGCCTCAAATAACTTTAATTACTGGCAGCAGAGAAATTTGCAGCTGCTTTTTCCTGCTGCAGTTCTCTGTAAATTGGAAGATAAATATCCTGATCTCTAATCACACAACCAGCTTTCTTTTTTGAGGCCTTTAATTCTGCACATTTACTGCAGCTAATACAGACTTTTGTCTTATCCATTTTGCCTTTTTCAAAAATATCATTTGCAAAATTCGGATAGGCGAATGCCTGACGACCAAAACCTGCCAGATCTGTCCATCCTGCCTCTATCATCCCTGCTGCTGCATTAGCTCCGTACTGACGCAGCCAGCTAAAACCTGTCCCAATTACCAGAGTTTGATTCAGATTATCTCTGGCAAATTTAGTCAGCTCCAGCAATCTCTGTACTCCCTTCAGCGGCGGCTCTGGCGGCTTATAAGCTCCCATGTCATAGGGGCGGTTAACATGTGGTTTTAAGTAAGGTGTAGATGCAGTAACATTTATCATTTTAACTCCCAGCGATTCTAATTCTCCCAGTAGTTTTGCAGTCTCTTCTAAATCAGGTTCTCCATTTTGATCAGTAGCCCAACCACCGGGAATTGCATCATAAATATTTAAACGAACTGTAATATCAATATCCACATTTTTTCTGACTTTTTTGATAGTCTCCTTCAGAAATCGAGTTCTATTTTGATAGCTGCCACCATATTTCCCTTCTCTATCATAGGCAGCCAGCAGAGATGAAAGCAGGTAGCGGTGACAACTTTTAATATCTACCGCATCAAAACCAGCCTCAGCTGCTAATTCTGCAGCTTTTAGATAATCAAGCTGCAGCTGGTCCAGTTCTGAGTCAGTAATTATTTGGAAATCGTTTTCTGCAATTGATATTGGATCAAGATGTTTATCCCTAAAGGCTATTATATTATTTTCTCCAAAGCGACCGGAATGAGTCAGCTGAGCCACAAGATAGGGATTAACTCTGGACTCTTTATTAATTAACTCAATAAGATATTTAAACTCAGCTAAATTTTCTTCTTTTAAATAGAGCTGACTTTTATTTGCTCTTCCTGCATCATCTACCGCGATTGCCTCCATCCAGATTAATCCCGCTCCACCATTAGCAAAGCGTTTATATCTTCTTCTGGTTAATTCAGAAGGGGTTCCATCATCATTAGCATCTGCACCTTCCATTGGATGAATAGCAATTCTGTTTGGAATAATCGAATCTTCTATTTTAATTTCCTGACTTAATATTTCTGTGTTCTCTGTTAAAGGCAGTTCAAAATCAAACTTAGAAAGATCCGCCTGCAGTTCTTTGAGAGAACTATAATTAAATTTTTGATCTTTCATTTAATCAAATCCTTCCTAATTAAATGGATTAAAACCAGGATAGTTCTCTACATTAACCCATTCTGTTTTAACTGCCCAGTCAATATCTAAATCAGACAATAGTTTTCTTTCTGCAAATGCCTGATCAATTAACTTATCAATACCAGGTAGAACTGTCTGATATTCATCATTATCATTGGTAAACTCTTCTACTAAATTCTGAGGAACAGCCTGTATTTTTTGAGCAGAGTCATAAGCTCCGTTAATTGCTACTACAAAGTTCCTTGTATTTTCAGGAGTACAGTATAAATCTTCAATTAATCCAAGATCTTTATCGGCTGCAATTCTGAAAACCTCTTTTTTCGGATCTAAACCTTCATTATCAAATTCTATTACTTCACCATTATTTAATTCTATTTTTGTTTCTTCATTCATCTGCCAGGTGATTTTACCCTTTGTACCAACAATTTCCATTACAGGGTCACGTTTTTCTTCTGGAATATGGGTTACATAAAAATAAATTTTAGTACCAGTAGTTGTTTCGGCTTCCAGACATGAATTATCATCAGCTTCTATATAACTGTGAGCTCTATATAATTCTGCTCTCACTCTTTTTAGCTGTGCAGAACTATGCATATCCTGACCTGCAATGAAAATCATATTATTTAAATAATGGGCAAAAGCATTATGCATTGGTCCATCTAAAACAAGCTGTCCCATGGAAATACTTTTCCCGGCCCAGTCATTGCGGTCATAATATGATTTGAAACGCGGCCAGAAACCCTTGGCAGCTATTTCTTTAAGCTCACCCAGTTTACCATCTAATATAAACTGTTTAATTTTTCTAATTGTGTGTGAGTGGATATACTGAAAACCTATTGAACAAAATCTACCTGTTTTCTTTTCAGTTTTTATCATTGCATCAACTTCCTGCACTGTGGGTGCAGGCGGCTTTTCTAGCAAGATATTATACCCTGCTTTCATACCTCTAATCGCCATTTCTGCATGAGTAGGAATCGAAACAGGCAAACCAATAACATCTACACTGGCTATACCTTCTTTTAATAAATTTTCGTAGGAACTATAAATTGCAATACCTTTATGTCTTAACTCTCTAACTTTATCAGCATTATTTACCTGATCATTTACTACCACAGCTGTCAATTTCATTTTACCTTCAGCTTCTAATTGTTCTATATTACGAAGATAACTTCCGGCAAAATTTCGCACACCAACAACTGCAAAACCTACTTCTGACATTCTATCTACCTCCTATTTTTATTAACCTGTTCCTACTAAATTAAGTAATATCAATCATAGTCTGTTTCTACTTCATAATTTATTGTAACTCAACTTTCGGCGTTAGAAATCATTAATGATTTCTTGATATAACCAGGAAGAAGCTCAAAAAAGTAGTCTAATAGCTCATTTATCTTTTTTTCAGTTAATGTTGAATAGTCATGTAGAGTCTTT
>Ga0247721_100124_pt1 | contig 34586 bp, 26 predicted proteins | sample MSEWel2017_08_16_FD_189089 | JGI IMG/M metagenome (GOLD analysis project Ga0247721, IMG submission 189089) | Subsurface sediment microbial communities from gas well in West Virginia, United States - MSEEL Well Study Marcellus 3H_2017_08_16 | ecosystem: Environmental > Terrestrial > Deep...
ATTTATTTATTTTAATGCTTTTTCCCTGAATAAGACCCTTATATACCATGTTTTTGGGGTAAAGAAAAATCATCATCCTCTGTACTTACTGTTATTAAAAGCCTCATTTGCTTCGCAATTTACTCAACTATATATCATTTTTATTCAGAAAAAGAAATAATTTCTTTTTGTGATATTTTACTCAGCTGAATTAGCAAATAAAAGATTGAAATTCGATAAACTGTATATTTTTAGATTATTCCCACTGTAATATTCCTTAGTTGAAAGAACCCTTCTGACAAAATTATCTGTTTCCGAAAATGGTAACTTTTCTTTTAAATTAGCACTCCAACCATTATTTAGCCATTTCCTAACATTACTTTCGCCAGCATTATAAGCAGCAATAGTTTTGATAAGATCCTGATTAAATTTTTGATAGAGATAGGCAAAATACCAGCTGCCAAATTTAATATTCAAATCCGGATTATCTAAATCTTCTAAACTAAAATTTTCATAACCCAGTTCTTCTGCAATCCAGTGAGCTGTAGCTGGCATCAGCTGCATTAAACCAACTGCCCCTCTTGGAGAAATTGAGTATTTATCAAATCTGCTTTCAACATAAATAATTGCTGCCAGCAGTTCTGGTTCTAAAGAAAATTTTTCAGCATATTTATCAATTTCCTCCTGATATCTAACCGGCTCTAAATTTCTTCTAATTGTCCAGAGATCGAAATTATTATTTGCAGCAGTAAAAAATATGATTGATAAAAGAAAAAATATAATTATCTTAGTTAAGTATTTGCTCTCCAACTGTATTAATCCTCCTCAATTTATGCCCTATTTTTCTCAGCCAGAGAGTGAATAATCATTTCTGCGGTTGCCAGATTGGTAGCCAGGGGTATTTCATGAACATCACAGAGTCTTAAAAGAGCACTTACATCGGGCTCATGGGGCTGTGCAGTTAGAGGGTCTCTTAAGAAAATAACCCCGTCTAGTCGGTCTTTAGCAATTTCTGCTCCGATCATCTGGTCTCCTCCGATCGGTCCAGAGGCCATTCTTTCTACATCCAGACCGGTCTCATCAATTAAACGCTGACCTGTAGTACCGGTAGCAATTAAGCGCATTTTTGCCAGAACTTCTCGGTGTTTTTTTGCAAATACAATCATATCTTCTTTTTTCTCATCATGAGCGATTAAGGCAATTCTAATCAATTTAACATCTACTCCCTTCAATACTTTCTCCCAGTATAGATCAATTTTATTTTTCAAATCTGCTATTGTTGAATTATTTTCAATTACCACATCTGCTTTTTCTTCTTTTTCAGCAAGCGGCATCTGAGCCTTGATTCTATTTAAAGCTTCCTCACGGCTGAAATCATTTCTGCTTTTCAATCTTTTGATCTGATTATCCTCTGAACTGGAAATAACCCAGATTTGATCACAAAATCGATCCAGGCCTACTTCATATAATAGTGGTGCCATAAAAACAACTATTTCATCATTTTTTAGATATTGATGAGCCTGCTCTTTCATCTCATAAATTATCAGTGGGTGAAGAAGAGATTCTAATTTTTTTCTTTTGGCAGGATCAGAAAAAACAATCTCTCCCAATTTGTCACGATCAAATTCTCTATCTTTTCTTAAAATATTATCTCCAAATTCATCAACAACCAGCTTCCAGCCCTTTTCTCCTCTGCGGCTGATCTGATGAGAAATCTGATCTGCATCAATGATTCTGGCTCCTTTTTCTTTTAAATATTCAGCAGCTGTAGATTTCCCAGTTGCTATTCCACCTGTTAAACCAATAATCATAATTATCCCCTTTCTCTATTTTTGACATTGAGGACAAAAATATGTTGAGCGTCCACTAACCTTTATTTTTTCTATAATCGTTCCACAGCTGTAACATTCTTCTCCCTGACGCTGGTGAACTCTTAATTCTTCCTGAAATGATCCTTTTTCGCCAAAGGCATTAACATAATCACTAAAAGAAGTCCCTCCATAAATGATACCCTTCTGCAGAATTTCCCGCATGTTATGATAGATTTTTTCTTTTTCAGACTCAGTTAAGGTATCTGCTGTTCGATCAGGTCTGATTCCCGAGCGAAAAAGAATTTCGTCTGCATAAATATTACCGATTCCAGCTACAAAATGCTGATTTAAAAGCAAAGACTTAATAATTGCTCTTCGCCCTTCAAATAACTTTTTAAAATCATCCACACTTAGGTTGTTGCTTAATGGCTCCGGCCCCAATTTGGACAAACCACCAGCCTGTTCAGGCTGGTTTTTATCGATTAAATAAACCCGACCAAATTTACGTATATTATTAAATCGAATTTCCTGCCCGTCATTGAGGCTAAAAATTACATGAGTATGTTTATCTCTAAATTCTTTAACCTCTTTAACCAGCAGTTTTCCGGTCATCCTAAGGTGAATTACCATATTTTTATTATTATTTAATTCAAAAATAATATATTTACCTCTGCGGTTAACAGCTTCAATTTTTGAACCAATTAATTCTTCTTTAAACGCAGAAATATTTCCTTTCGGAAAGGCAATCATCTTTTCTTCTCTAATCTCTACCCCGGTAACAATCTTCTCCTCTACAAGAGGTCTTAAACCCTTAACAACTGTTTCCACTTCCGGCAGCTCAGGCATCTTTCCCCACCTCATAATCTTTCTTATCTCTCCAGTTTTTTCCTGTCTGAAGATCTACAAGAAGTGGTACATCAAGTTCAGCGGTGTTTTCCATTTTATCTTTAATCAACTTTGCTGCTTTCTCTAAATCAGATTCTGCCACTTCAAATACCAGTTCATCATGAACCTGAAGCAGGATATTTAAATCCAGCTCTTCGTCTTTAAGAGCATTATAAACATCGATCATTGATTTTTTCATAATATCGGCAGCGGTCCCCTGAACTGGAGTATTAATTGCTGTTCTTTCGGCAAAAGAGCGCCGGTGATAATTACTGCTGTTAATTTCCGGTATATAGCGGCGGCGACCAAACATCGTCTCTGCATAACCACATTCCTTAACCTGCTTAATTGTTTGATCCATATATTCTTTAACTCCGGAAAAGCGTTCAAAATACTTATCAATATAATCCTGAGCTTCTTCGACTGGGATATCAAGATCCTGACTTAAACCATAAGAACTCATCCCATAAGCAATACCAAAGTTAATTACCTTGGCATGGCGGCGGAGATTTGGAGATACTTCTTCCGGCTCAACTTCAAAAACCTCACTTGCTGTTTCTGTATGGATATCTGCTCCACTGTTAAAAGCTTCTTTAAGTTTTTGATCTCCACTCAAATGAGCAAAAACTCTAAGCTCAATCTGCGAATAATCCACTGCCAGCAGCAGCATGTCTTCCTCAGAAGGGATAAAAGCTTTCCGAATCTCTCTTCCTTCTTTAGTTCTAATAGGAATATTCTGCAGGTTTGGATCTGTGCTGCTCAAACGCCCGGTTGCTGTTACCATCTGATTGAAAGAGGTATGGATTTTACCTGTCTCTTTATTAACCAGAGGTGGAAGAGAGTCAATATAGGTTGACTTTAACTTAGCTAATTCTCTGTACTCAGATATCAAAGGAATAATCTCATGTTTACCTTCCAATTTTTCTAAAACACTGGCATTAGTTGAATAACCTGTTTTAGTTCTTTTAATTACAGGCAAACCTAACTTTTCAAATAAAATTTCTCCGAGCTGTTTGGGAGAATTCAGATTAAATTCCTCACCAGCCAGCTGATGTGCTTTTTCAGTTATTATATCCAATCTTTTCCCCAGGCGCTCTGAGAGACTATCAAGCCATTCCTTATCAACTTTAACACCATTAGCTTCCATCCTGGCCAGAACCTTAATTAAAGGAAGTTCAATTTCCTGATATAATTTAAGTAACTCATCCTTTTCTAACTTTGGCAGCAGCTTAGCTTTTAATTCAAAGAGCTTAGAAATTTCAATAAGCAGCTTATCTTTGCTTTTAATTTCATCAAAACTAATTGTTAACTCCCTGCTTAATACATCTTCCAGCTCAGGTAAAGAGGAAGATGGCTGGAGTAAATAAAATGCCAGCAGAGGTTCAAAACCGATGTTTATTATTTCTATCCCCTGTTTTAGCAGAGCAAGAGAAGCCTTTTTAGCATCAATCATCAGCTTTGCAATATCTTCTGCTAAAAAAATCTCTTTTATTTCTTTGGGGATTTTTTTGTCTTCAGGTTGATAGGAATAAATTTGACTTTCAGCTTCCAGACTGAAAATAAAAGCTTCAATTTCTCCCTGAATCGCTTTAGTACCCTCTTTTAATTTAACTGCCGCAGCAATTTCGCCAGCTGCAGTTGCCTTTTCTTTTAGTTGTTCTAATCCCTTCTGATCCAAATCAACTACCTCTAAATCTTTAAAATCCATTTCCTCTTTAAAGTCAAAACGATCAAGCAGGGAGGTAAAGCCCAGTCTTTCAAACTGTTCTGCCGCTTCCTGATCATCATATAAATCAAGACGGCATTCATCAAAATCAATTTCTACCGGAACATCGCGTTTAATCTTACCAAGACGATAACTCATTCTGGCCTGTTCAGTGTATTTTCTTAAATTTTCTTTTCTTTTTTTACCAGAAACCTTATCTATATTGGCTAAAATTTCTTCCATTGAGCCAAATTCTTTAAGTAATTTTAAAGCTGTCTTCTTACCAATTCCAGGGACACCTGGAATATTATCAGAGCTGTCACCCATTAGACCTTTACGGTCAATAAGTTTCTCCGGCGGCAGTTCATATTTTTCCATTACTTTATCTAAATCAAATTTCACCAGATCAGAGATTCCTTTGCGGGTATATAATATATTTATATTTTCTGAAACCAGCTGCAGAGCATCCCTGTCACCTGTAACAATATAAACCATATAACCTTCTTCTGCTGCCTTTTTGGAAAGAGTTCCCAGCAGATCATCCGCTTCATAACCTTCTTTTGCCAGCATAGGTATTTTTAATTTTTCTATAGTCTGCTGCAGAAGTGGAATTTGAGGAACAAGCTCCTCCGGCATCTTTTTCCTACCTGCTTTATAATCTTCATATTCTTCATGTCTAAAAGTAGGTGCTTTTTTATCAAAAGTAATAATCATCCGGTCTGGATTCCATTCATCTGTTAGGCTAAAGAGCATCCTTACAAAGCCAAAGACTGCATTTGTATATTCTCCCTCATCATTGGTTAAAAGGGGTAGTGCATAAAAAGCACGGTGGGTTAAGCTGTGTCCATCTAATAAAAAAAGCGTCTTCTTCTCCTTATTTTCCTTATTTGACAAAAAAATCATCTCCCATTAAAACATCTATTTAATTATTTTAGTATCTTAGCGTCTTTTATTGTTTTTAGCTGCTGGCAAATGAACAATAAACTTTGTTCCTTTTCCAATTTCACTTTCAACATCAATATCCCCATTATAACTTTCAACAATCTGCTGGGCTATAGCTAAACCAAGTCCAGAACCTTCATTATCTTTCCTGGTCCGTGATTTATCTGCCTGATAAAAGCGGTCAAAAACAAAAGGTAAATCCTCAGTTGAAATTCCAGGCCCATCATCTGCTATAGAAAAATAAAAGTCGTTTGTGTCAATTTTATCAATTCTGATCTCAATTTCACCTTTCTGAGAAGTGAACTTTATAGCATTATCCAGAAAAATCCTAAGCAGCTGTTTGAAAAGATTCTGATCACCAAAAAATTTTATTTCTGCTTCTTCAATAAATTTTAGTTTAATATTTTTTTCCATCAGTTCAAATTCTTTGATTATTTCTTTTATCAGTTCATTAAAATTAAACAGCTCCTCTTCTTTTTTTAACTCACTATCATCACCACGAGCTAAAAGTAAAAGATTTTCCATCAGCTGTTTCATATTGACAGTCTCTTTTTTAATGGCTTCTATTGCTTCATCCCTAACATCTTCTTTTTCTTTACCCCAGCGATCAAGCAGATCAACATAACCTTTGATCACAGAAATTGGAGTCCTTAATTCGTGAGATGCATCAGAAACAAACTGTTTCTGCCTTTTAAAAGATTTCTCCAGACGATCAAGCATTGAATTAAAAGTTAGTGCCAGTTTTTTTAATTCATCATCAGGACCGCTAACTTCAAGTCTTCTCCCTAAATCACTGGAACTGATTTCTCTTGCTGTTTCAGTGACTTTATTGATCGGTGAAAGCATCTTTTTGGTAGTAAAATAACCTAAAAAGACAGAAATTAGAGCTCCGATTCCAGCAGCAATAGTTAAAACTATAATAAGAAAATCAAGAAAGTTTTTTTCAAATGTAATATCTCTAACAACCTGAAGATAGCCCCGAGAAAAAACAAAATTATTCATCGGGATGGTTTTAACTACAAGTATTTTTGAACCAGAGCGGAATTCTTCAATTTCAACCCCAATTGGGATATCCATCTCTTCTAAATACTTAGATTGCGCATTAACTTTTCCGTCTTTATCGAGCACCCGAAAAAAAATATTTTCCTCACTACGGCTTATCTGCTGCAGAAGATCTGTGTCAAAAAAATTAACCGGATCACCGATTCTTGAAAATTGTGAGAGCACAAGTTCAGTTGTATTATTGATACTCTTTTTTATATTGTCATCAATAAAACTGGATAGGAAAAAATAAATCGAAAGATTAATTAAAAATATAAGCATCATAAACATAAAAGCATAAAGAATCGTAATTTTCCAGGAGATTTTGCTTTTTTTATTAAAAAAATCAAACATTTTTATCTGACCTCAACACATAGCCTACTCCTCGAACTGTATGTATTAATTTCTGATCATAAGGATCATCTATTTTACTCCTTAAATAACGGATATAAACATCAACAATATTAGTTTCTCCTGTATAATCATAGCCCCAGACATTGTTCAAAAGTTTGTCTCTGCTTACAACAATACCTTCATTTTGAATTAAGTAAACCAAAAGATCATATTCTTTTTTAGTTAATTCTATCTCTTCTCCAGCTCTTTTAACTATATGAGCATCTAAATTAACTTCTACGTCAGCAGTTTTCAGCACATTATCAGATTCAACATTACCCTCATCTCTTCTTAAATGAGCTCTAATTCTGGCCAGTAATTCCTCAATTTCAAAGGGTTTTGTTAAATAGTCATCTGCTCCTATATCAAGGCCTTCAACTTTATTTTCTAGCTCAGACTTGGCAGTTAGCATAATTATTGGAATATCAGAAAAATCCCTGATCCGACTGCAGACTTCAAAGCCATCAAGACCGGGCAGCATAATATCCAGCAATAAAAGATCATATTCATCTTCTTTTAAAGCATTAATTCCGTCATAACCATTATCAAATTTTTTAACCTGATAACCTTCATGCTCAAGTTCCAGTTCTACAAAGCGAGCAATCTGAACATCATCTTCAATCAACAGTATCTTTTTCTGCAATTTTCTCACCCCTCTTATTATATCAATAATTCAATAAAATTTAAAATTAATATCAGTCATATTTTTAATTTATTAAATCCCGGACCTGCTAAAGCCCGGGATTTCCTTAAAAAGTTCAATTGAGATTAATTTTTTTAAACATCGTTTGGTTTTTCACCAATTCGGCCAAATATAATCTTACTCTGTCCATTTCTAATCACTTTAAACATTATCTTATCTCCAACTTCTTTATTCTTAATTAATTCACTGACATCAGAAGTTGATTTAACCACTTTTTGATCTATTTCTTTAATTATATCGTAAGCTTTTAAGCCAGCTTTTTCAGCAGGACTATCCTTATATACTTCTATAACAACCACACCATTTTGATTATCTAATGAGAAATATTCCTGCATTTCTTTGGTTATATCACTAAATACAATTCCCAGCCATGGCCTCGATACTTCACCAGTTCTCTGAAGCTCTTTAACTATACTTTTAATCTCATTGATTGGAATTGCAAAACCAATTCCCTGACCCGCTCTTGAGACTGCTGTATTGATACCAATTACCTCACCCTGATTATTTAGCAGTGGCCCACCACTATTACCAGGGTTAATGGCTGCATCAAGCTGAATTAAATTCTGATAGGTTCTAACCTGTCGGTCATCAGTCGGGATTTGGATTGGTCTTCCTAGAGCACTAATTACTCCCACTGTAACAGTGTGTTCAAAACCTAAAGGGTTACCGATAGCAATTGCCCAGTCTCCAGGACGAATCTTACTCGAATCTCCCATTTTTAAGGGGGTAAGTTCTTGCTTCAGACTTTCAGTATCTATTTTTAAAACTGCCAGATCAAGACTGAAATCTGACCAGGCTACTTTGGCTGGAACCGGATCTTCAACACCATTAATTGAAACTTCTATCTTATCAGCACCATCTATTACATGCTGATTGGTTACTATATAACCATCCTTAGAAACTATAAAACCTGATCCGAAGCCCTGTCTTTCCCGAGGCTGTTCTTCTGGCATCTGAAACTGATCCCCAAAAAAGAATCTAAAATATGGATCATTAAACATTTCAGGTATCTGCTGACTACCAGAAGTTTTTACAGTTGATGTTACTTTTACAACACCATTATCCACTTTTTCGGCAATATCTGCAAAATGATTTGTCTGATAAATACTCTGAGACTGCTGCTCCTGGGCAAATACTGCAGGTGCTGCAGTTATTATTAAAGAAATTACAATTAATGCTAATAATGTTTTCTGAAATAAAGCTCTCTTTTTTTTCAATCTAAACACCATCCTTTAATAAATTTTTAAAAACAGTAAAAACAATTTTGAAGACCGGCCATTTTACAGACCGGATAAAATGTTTTTGGAGGGAATTTCAATCTGCTTTTAGTTTTAGCTTGAGTTTTCACTGTTTTATTCAACTTACAATTATAATATAGCAGAGAGAAATTAAAGAATAATTAAGCAAAAATTAAATTTAGATTAAATTATTTTTTTGCCTGATTCTTTACTTTGTTCATTTCTTTTTCTATCTCTTCCTGATCACCTAAATAATATTTATCTTTAACATTCATTTCCTGATCAAATTCATAAACTAAGGGTCTGCCTGTCGGAATATTTACTGAGGGTATTTCCTCATTAGAAATACCATCTAAATGCTTTACTAAGGCTCTTAAACTGTTACCGTGAGCAGAGATAATTATTTTCTTACCCTCTTTCATTTTTGGAACAATTTCATTTTCCCAGTAAGGCATAACTCGATCAATTGTCATCTTGAGACTTTCTGCAGTTGGGAGCTCATCATTACCCAGTTCAGCATATTTTGCTTCATGACCGGGATAACGCTCATCATCTTTATCTAATTCAGGTGGTGGGGTGTCAAAACTGCGGCGCCAGATATGAACCTGTTCTGCCCCTTCTTTTTCAGCTGTTTCTGCTTTATTCAGCCCCTGAAGAGCACCATAATGACGTTCATTTAACTTCCATGATTTAATTACCGGTATCCAGTGTAAATCCATAATATCTAAAATAATATTTAAAGTTTTGGTAGCTCTCTTCAAATAGGAAGTATAGGCCAGGTCAAAAGTAAAGCCTTCTTCTTTTAATAAACGACCTGCTTCTTCTGCCTCTTTAACTCCCTGCTCACTTAAATCAACATCTGTCCAGCCAGTAAACTTATTGGCAAGATTCCATTCGCTTTCCCCGTGACGAACCAGTACAATTTTCATCAAACCACCCTTTCTAATTTTAATTCAATTTATTTGTGTCTTTATTATTTCTAAACTTAATTATAACACTTAGAGCAGATAAATATATTAATTAATTTACAAATTAAACATCAACAAAGCTGGTCCTAATCTCCCATTCTAAGCCCAGTTCTGCTGCCAGCAGCTCTTTATATTTTTCAAGCTGCTCCGAATCCCGATAACTCCCGCTCTTATAATCAATTATTTTAATTTTTTTCTCTTCCCTGTCTACAAGCAGTCTGTCGATGCGATAGTGCTTTTCTCCAGCTTCGATTTTTTCTTTTAATAAATACTCATTAAAAACCTGATATTCTTCAGAAAAAATTTCTGGATTGGCTGCAATAAATTCATCAGCTTTTATTATTACAGCGCTAATTTCTTCTTTCCCCAGCAGATTTCCATATTTACTTTTCAGCAGCCTGCGGGCAGAAAACTTTTCAGCTTCATTATTATACTTAATATTCTCCAAATAATAGTGGAGAGCAAGCCCCCTCAATTTTTGAGCTGAAAGTTTCAAACTGCTGCTCTGCTTTTTAAAATAAGCATATTTTTCTTCATCTTTTTTACTTACGGGCTCACATTTTTTCTGTTTTAGATATTTATTGAGGGGATTCAGATTTGGCTTTTCGCTTAGCCGATCAGCTTCTATCTGCAGCGGCTGACCGGCTGATTCTACTTCTAAAATTTCAATTAAATTTTCTCCTTCAACTGCATTTAAAAGCATCTTTTCATAATAATCATAACTGCTGCCGGCCCACATTAAATCCTGATCTGGTTTTATTTTGCGCGGAGCTTCTAGATATAAGTGCAGATCCTTTTCTGCCCGGCTCAGGGCAACATAGAGGTTATTAATCTCTTCCATTTCTGCTTTTTCTTCAGCCTTTTCCTTAAAATCATAATCAAGCCAGTCCAAAACAGCAAGATACTGATCCTGAATAAATAAATAATCATCCAGCTCTTCATAATTCTGATCAAAATCAAGATAAAAATTGATTCCACCACTGCTCATTCCACTCCGGCGGCCGGGATTCCAGTAGTAATACTCTACCGGCAGAGAAAGCCCCTTTGACTGGTGGATTGTCATTAAGCTGACTGCATCTTTATTTTCTACCTTCTGCTGTTTTAATTCCTCACTATCTTTATTTTCAGCCAGATAATTAAGCAGCTCCTTTAAAGAAGAAAAGGAGTTTAAAATTTTAAAAAATGAATAGAGATTTTTTAAGCTGAGGCTGTTATCTGCTGCCAGTCCAAGCAGCTCAGTTTTTTGATAAAGATAATTTATAATTTCCTGATAGTCTCCATCAATTAGTTTCTTAATTTTTTTGAAAGTATTGATTAAATTATTTATTTTGCTTTCCGACAGCTGCTCAGCCCCTGCCTGCTGCAGCTTAAACTCTTCTTCGAGCTCAATTTTTTGACTTGAGCTGAAATAGCCCCTTAAAAGCTGCTGCCCTTTTAGAATAAATTTTAAACTCTGATTGTCAATTCTGACCAGATCACTGCGCAGAAATTTAAGCAGTGAGTAGAAGTCCCTGTAGGCTGCAAAATACAAAAAATTATAAGCGGCTTTAGGTAAAGCTGCATCCAGAAGAGAATTTCTGTTTTCTAAAATGTAGGGTACCCCCTCTTTTTCGAGGCTTTCTGCAATTTTATTTAATTCATTTGAGGTCCGGGCCAGCACACTGACCTGTCCGTAATCAGCAGCATATTTTGCTTTGATATCTGCTGCTATCTCAGCCGGAAGGTCTTCTTTGATTTTGCTGTTTAATTCTTCTATCTGCTGCTGTTTTTCTTCTCCCAGTCCCGCAAATTTTTTGGTATCTGTATTGTAATAAGCTGAACTGCCGCCATAAATTACTTCTGTTAAACCTGGGTCCGTAGAATTAGCTTCAACCGGGTGATATTCCCAGTCAACTTCTGACTGCTCAAAAAAGTCATTTAAAAGCTTAATTATATTCTGATCACTGCGGTAACAGCGCTCAAGCCTTTCTGTTTCAGCCTCAATAATTTCTTCCAGGGAGGCAAATAACTTCTTTTCTCCACCCCGCCAGCCGTAAATGGACTGCTTTTCATCTCCCACGGCAATAAAATCACTGGCTTTTTTTATCAGCGGCCTTAAAATTTTCCACTGCAGAATACTGGTGTCCTGAAACTCATCAATAAAAAGCGCCTTATATTCTCCTCCTAAGAGGTCCAGCAGATAATCGCTTGCCTCTCCTTCTTCAATCAGCCCAATTTCTTCAGCATTTAAATACTTAAAAGTATAATTGCTGATATCAGAATGGGTAAATTTGCCGGTCTTAAATTTCAGCTCTTCGTAAATATCTAAAACCAGACTGGCAAAATTGATAATTTCTTTTTCAGCCGGAATCACTTCCTGATTGAAAACTGCTGCAGCCAGTTTTTCTCTAAATAGTTGATATTCATACTCTAATTTTTCTTTTAAATCTGCTGTTTTTTTAGCCCTTAATTTATTACCACTCCAGTAGCTGTTATTTAGTAAATAATTTCTCCTCTGGTAGAGAAAATCCTTTTTTTGCTGATTTGAATTAAGTTCAGGGTACTGTTCAAAAAAAGGTCGCCCATCTTTGACAAAATAGGAGGAAGAAAATTCTTCTCCGCGCAGTTTAGCAACTTCTTTTAGAGTCTGATAGCTCTCTTCAAACAAATCACAAATCTCTGCCTGAGGCAACTTTCCCTTTGCTTTTAATTCGGATGATTCTAAGAGGATAAATTTCCAGGCATTATCAACAATATCTTTGATAAATTTAAGATATGGCTCCAGATCCCGGGCGCTGTTGGCCTCCAAAAAACTCTGCATACTCTGATAATAGTCCTGATTATTTAATATTGTTTTCAATAAATCTTCAATAAGCTCCTGATTCTGACTGTCGTCGATAATCTGATAATTATAAAGAGAGAGATAGGGTGCAATCCCTCTGCTGAAAATTTGATTGGTAAAAGCATCAATTGTAAATATTTTGATATCCTCATCGTTTAAAATCATTTTATGATAGATTTTTTCTAATTTTTCGGGCTCAACTTCAAGCTCCGGATAAATCTGTTTAAGTGAACTGATGATATTATTCTTTTCAGGGCCCTGATTAATTATCTCCCGCAGATGTTTAAGAATTCGATTTTTAATTTCTGCAGTTGCTTTTTTGGTAAAGGTCATTACAATAATTTCCGAAAAATCTATATCTTTTAAAAGTGCAGCCAGATATTCCAGAGAGAGTCTGTAGGTTTTACCTGTCCCGGCACTGGCTTTAATTACTTTCTTCATTAGTCAATACCTCCACTCTGCAAATATCTTGATAAGGACAGCGCTGACAGCGAGATTTATAAATCCGCTCATATTCTCCAGCTGCAAAAAGCAGCTCTGTCAATTCCTCAAGCTCTGCACCCAGGCTGTTTTCTTTTTCCACTTTATTATATGAGTGTTCAAAAGCCTGATCAAAGACATTATAGATTGCCTTTCTGCTCTCAGCCGGCAGCTGATCCTGATAATTCTGGCGCAGCATCAGGGAATAAAAGTCCAGTTGTTTGCGGTCTCCACTGCCTGTTTTAAAGTCAACAATAAAGTATTCAGCCTGATTTAATATAAGCAGATCTATTCTGCCGGAAAGATAAAATTCCGTCTTTTGAGCTGTAAAATATCGCTGCCGCTGATAATTCCATTCCGGCCATTCAACCAGTATGTCCTGGTAGTCTTCCGGCAGATATTTCTGCAGCAGTTCGGCAAAATAAATAAATGATTTTTCCAGGCTTTTGAAAATAATCTGTTGATAATAATTTAAATAATCCCGATCAATTTTTAATTTGTTAGCTTCCATGGCTTTCCTGATAATCTTTTTTCTGCTCGCTGCTGGAATCTCTCGGGGGGCAAGCTTCTCATCTCTGGCATAAATTATCAGTTCTCCAAAAATCTCATGGGTTAAAATTCCAAGGGCCATTAAAGACAGTGAGGACTTAATTTCTAAAGAAGTATCAAGTCGGGCCAGCTGTTCTAAATAAAAGCGGTGGTAGCAGTCTTTTAAAGCTTTATATTTATAATAGCTGAAATTAAAACCGCTGCCGAAATCATTATTTTCCAGCTGCAGATTTTGATTAAAATCAGCTGTTCTATTGACTTTTAAATCCAGCTCAGTTTGGTAATTAAATAAATTATTCAAAATTTCTTTTTCACTTAAATTATTAATTTTACTTTCTTGATAGTCCAGGCCGTATTCTAAGGCAAGCTCTTCTAAAATAACGGCAGGTGAAATATTCTGCTCTTCATTCTCTACTGTATAAACAATACTCTGCTCTGCATTTAAAATATGGCGCAGAAACTTATACTTTTTTAGGAGCTGATTTTTGTGTTTTAAAAGCAGTCCATTATTTTTCAGCTGTTTTTCACTCAAAAAATAGAGGCCATCATTTTTTTGAGCAAAATTATCGTGGATCAAATTATTTACTAAAAGCTTTTTGCGCTTAGTTTGTGGAGCTTTCTCCAGACTTAAAAGATCAGCTGCCTCATCGTTTTTGCTGAGTCTAATAGATTTAAAATTTAAGTGATTTAAAAATAGTGAAAAAAGACCTGCACCCTGATCAGAATAATAATCCTTCCAGCTAGTTACTATTCCCAGTTCTTCGATACTTTTTAGCTCCAGCAGGCTGTCATTAAATTTCTCTGCTGTTTCTTTAGCTTCTTTTTCCAGAGCAAAATCTGAGATTTTTGTGAGCAGTTCACTTAAGTCGGATATGTTTTTGATTTTTCTCAACTTTTTAAGAAAATTATAAAGGGGTTTTAAAAGAGGAAGCTCTGCCTCTAGCAGCTCTAAATCAAGATAATAATAATCCTGACGCAGCAGCTCTTCAATTTTTTGCAGATCCGCCGCCTTTAACCCAAGCCAATCCTTAAATAGGCTCTGTGTAGATAAATCATAGAGTTCTTTTAAGACGATCAAGATTTGCGAACTGCCTTTTCCCTCTTGGTAAAGCTGATAGAGAGAATCCAGCAGCTTATAAATATCAGTTTCACTTAGACTCTGATAGGAATTAAGATTTAACTGATCACTTAATATCTCAGCAGACTCGACTTCTCTGCCTGCATCCAGCAGTTGAACATTCTCAGCAGAATTTTCTTTTTCATTTAAAAGAGCAGCCAGACTTTTAAGTTTAGAATTCGTTTTTCTAATCTCAATCTTATTTGTCTTTGCTGGCAGAGTCAGCTCTTTAATTTCTAATGTTTCCTGATTAAAATCCTCTTTTTCAAGCTGTAAGTGAAGCACAACTTCAAATTCCTGAGCAAGCTTCCACAGCAGTTCTTTAAAATAGGGACAAAAATCCATGATATTAAATAAGTTTATCTTTTTAAACTCACTTAAAAACTGCAGATTTAAATTCTTCTCTTCCCTGAGCAGCAGCTGGTCGACAAAACCAAGCTCCTTTAAACGTTTTTGATATCTTACTCTAATACTTTTGAGCCTTTCCACTCTCTCCTGCTGCCAGTCAGCCAGGCCTTCAATCTGAGCCAGCTGGTAATCCTGCAGCAGCTTAAAATAAGCAAAAAAACGGGCTGAAAACTGATAAATATCCTGGTAACTCTCCAGCCGAAGCTCTTTTTTTTCTTCTTTAGTTAAAACCGAGTATAAAAGCAGGGGAAGTTTTTCTTCCCTGAGCAGAATCTGCTCACTGCTAAAAAGCCGCTCTTTAAATTCTTTTAAACTGAAAAACTGGCTCTGCTGGCTGAGAGGCTGAGGCTGATAATATTTTAAGGCTTCTTTTAAATCATTATAATTCTCAAAAATATAAACTTCTGGCTCTTCAGAAATTATCTCTTCAAATAAGTTCTGCTGATAACTATAATATTTAAAGTATAAATAATCTTTTAATTCCATAGTTTTCATCCTTCACTTAGATTATAATTCAAGTATTCTGACCTATAATTTCTAAAATAATAATTATCACAGCCCCGGCTGCAAATGCCGCAAGTCCCACAATATTAAATCGAGCTGGAAATACAGCTGCTGAAGAGCCGAGAATTAAACCGGTTAAAACAACCATTATTTCTTTTTGATGTTTCTGCAGCAGGTAGGAAAAAAGCCAGGCAAAAACTAATAAACCGGCTGCTACTCCTGCTCCAAAGACAATTAAAATTGCAAAATCTAAATTGTTGATTGCCTTTAATACCGGATGATAGACTCCCATTAAAATTAAAAGAGTTCCTCCACTAATTCCAGGCAGAATCATTGCCACACTGCCAAAAAAACCGGCTATAAAAAAGAGCATCAGGCCTTCTGCATTTAAAAATCCAAACTGGATTTCTCTGGCAAAAAAGAGCGCAAAAGCAAAGGCAAAAAGCATAACTAAAAGTTTTAAGAAGCTCAAATGCCCAATTTTTTTATAGGTAGAATGGGCTGAAGTAATTACCAGACCAAAGAGAAAATAATTTACAAGCAGCGGCTGATTTTGATAAAGGTCAGTTATTACAGCTGAGCCAAATAAAACACCAGCAGCTGCCCCCAGACCAATTACAAAAAGCTTTTTGACTTTAATATCTTTAATCGCATTAATTAAGGTTTCATAAATATTTAAAACCAGGGCCAGTGTACCTCCGCTCACCCCTGGCAGGGTATTGGCAAGTCCAATTGGGATTGATTTAAAAAATAAAGCTAAATATGAATTCTTTTTTGACAAATAAATCTTCCTTTCAATTTCTATTTTTATGTGATTTAATTTCTTTCTCTACTTAATATTATTCAAGATAATTGGTAGCTTTACCTGCCTTAATTTTAAAAAAATACCTAATTGGTACCGGGCGCTTAGAAAATTTTACCATTTAATCTCAAATAAAAAGCCGTTCAGCTGAGAATCTTAAACTACAGCTGAACGGGTTTTTATAATTGATCAAACTCTATTTTTACTAATTTATAACCTCAATCAAGCTATTATTCAAAATTATACTCTGTTACTATTTTCTCGCGCTCAGTTGTCTGATCATTGAAGTATTCGTAGAAAGAAATACCGAGGAATGAGCCTGAGATATTGATTACATTATCAAAGCCTCTGCCCTGTAGAGCCAGACAGGCATTGTAGCTTCTCTGAGCTGAACGGCAGTGTAAATATACAGACTGATCTGTAGGTATTTCATCAGTTCTTTCTCTTAATTCACTTAAAGGGATATTAACTGCATTAACTAAATGACCCATTTCATACTCCTCTTTTTCGCGAACATCTACAATAAAAGCATCATTTTCAACTAATTCTCTGACCTCAGTTACCGGAATTTGACGGAAGCGATTATTGATCAGGTTAGTAGCTACTAAAGACGCCTGGTTCACTGCATTTCTCGGTGTAGAAAAGAGTGGTGCATAAGCTAACTCTGATTCTGTCAATTCTTCTACTGTAGCATCCATTAAAATTGCTGTTGCTATCACATCAATTCTCTTATCTACATTACCTTTACCAATTGCCTGAGCACCTAATATCTTACCGGTTGGCACTTCATATAATAATTTGAAATGTAAAGGATTTGCATCTGGCATTAAACCAACTTTATCAGTAGGGATCACATAAACAAAATCATAAGAAATCCCTGCATCTTTTAACTGTTTTTCGTTAAGACCGGTTGTAGCAGCATTGTAATCAAAGGCTCTAATTACAGATGAACCAATTACCCCATTATTTTTATTGGGGATATTATAGATATGATTTGCTGCAGCACGAGCCTGTCTCTGAGCAGGACCAGCAAGTGGTAATCTTGTTTTAGAGCGGGCGATTTGAGAATAAACTTCGATTACATCTCCCACAGCATAAATATCAGGATCACTGGTTACATAGTTGTGATTTACTTCAATTCCACCGGTTTCTCCAATTTTAAGTCCGGCATCTTCAGCCAGCTCAGTTTCTGGACTGACACCGATAGCCAAAACAACTGCTTCAGCATCAATTTTCTTACCTGATTTTAAAACAACATGATCATCATGAACCTCAGTTAAAGGATCAGAAACTACTACATTTACTTCATTGTCATGCAGTTCTTTCTGCAGAATCTGAGCCATATCATAATCTAGAGGCTGTAAAACCTGATCCATAGCTTCTACTAAAGCTACATTTTTATCAGAGTGGATAAAGTTTTCTGCAATTTCAACCCCAATGTAACCGGCACCGATTACTGCTACGTTTTCTACATCATTTTCTTTTACATACTTGTTTAGTTTATCAATATCTACTACATTACGAATGGTAAATACATTTTCATTATTTACACCTTTAATGCTGCCTGGTTTGATTGGATTGGCACCAGGAGATAAAACTAATTTATCATAGCCTTCAGTATATGTTTCACCGGCTTCTAAGTTTTTAACTTCAACAGTTTTTTCTTCTCTATTGATACTCAAAACTTCATTGTTAACTCGGGCATCAATATTGTACTGTTCAGCAAATTTGGAAGGACACATTAAAACTAAATCATCACAGTCCTGCACAACTCCACTTAAATGATAGGGTAGGGCACAGTTAGAAAATGACACATGAGGCCCACGCTCAAACATAATGATTTCTGCATCTTCATCCAGTCTTCTTGCTCTGGCAGCTGTTCCTGCTCCTCCGGCTACTCCACCAACAACTAAAATCTTTTTACTCATATTTTATTCCTCCTGTAATTTCTATATTTTATTGTTACTAAAAATATTAGATTATCAATTTATAACAATCATTTTTTTAAGCAGAAATTTGTTCTGCATTTTCTTTCTCTGCCTGATATCGATTAGCTGGAATTAAATTAACCTTACCGGCAAAAACTTTTAAAGCAAAGATTCCACCGAGACTTAAGGCAATCAAAAAACCCCAACCGTTAAGTGAGAAGTTACTAATCGCAGAATATAAAGCTCCTATATTACAGCCCTTGGCCATTCTGGCTCCAAACCCCATTAGAAGTCCGCCCAGAGCATAATAACCGGCATCTTTTAAATTGAAATTAAAGTCAAATTTGAATTTACCGGCAAGTAAAAAGGCAATTGCTGAACCAAAGATAATTGCAATATTTCTGATTGTACCTCCATCATTAATTAAGCCCTGCTGAACAGCTTCATAATAGGAAGCAAAAGCAGGTCCTGTCATATCAAAGCCTAGACTGTCGAAAATAGCAACTCCCCATCTGGCATAAGCAGAAGTTACTCCCCAGTCTTTACCTGTAGTATTAACCACAAAGATAAACATTACAGCAATCAATAAACCACCTGTCATAAAACTCCATCTTTCCATAAAGAATTTATGATATGTTTTAAAACTGAAGAAACTGTCAGCTTCATCTTCCTCTAAAGGCAGATCTCTTTCTTCATATTCTAATTCTTCAAAATGTCCTTCACTGCGCCTGAAGCTCTCATATTTTCTGGTAATCATATAAAGAACTAAAAGCAGTAAAAGTGAAATAACTGTAGCCCCAATATAGCCAAAATAGTGCGGCAGATAAACAATTGTAGAAAAATCAGCTAAAGCCGACTGGTCAAATGCATAGCGGGCACTTAAACCCGGAACTGAACCAACTGCAAAAAATAACAGTGCAATTGCCGAACGAAAAGCACCCTCCCCCAGATCAGTTAGTGTTCCTGAAGCACAGCCGCCTGCAAGCATCATTCCAATTCCAAAAATAAAGCCGCCGATTATTGTAGCCAGGCTTAATGATTTAACAGATCCAGTTGCCGGGATCTTTACTGCATCCCCTTCAACAAGATATTTTACTACAGCTCCATCAGCTGCTGCTGCCCACTGCAGTCCGGCCATTGCAATAATTGTCACTGCAAACATAACCAAAAGAGCTTTGGTCAAGCTGCCTTCTCCAGTTATGTATATCTTTTTGACACCACCTGCAAAACCAAATCTAGCTCTGGTTAAAATATAACCAAAAAATAGTCCGGTTATTAACGATAAGCCTAATTTAGGACTAATATCAGACAGTATCTTTCCCCCAAAAACTAAAAGTAAAATTACTATTAAAGCTGCACCCAACTGCTTTTTGTTAATTTTATCCCCTGTACTCAATTTTATCTCTCCTCATTAAATTTTATAATAATAAACATATTGTACTTTTTTTCTCAATAACATTTAAAAAAATAGCCTCAATCGAATATTAAATTTAAAATATCCCCTCCCGCTGAAAACTTTATCCATCTTTTACTGATTACATTAATTATTATATAATAGTAACTAAGAGTAAGAAAATGAATCTTTGTTATGTTCTATAACAGACTGTTATATACAAAATTATTGATATATGAGAGGGGAAAATTAAGTGAAGATTGAATATCTAAAGTCCTTTTACTATACAGCAAGATCTAAGAGCATCTCCAAAGCCAGTAAAGCTCTGCATATTACGCAGCCAGGCTTAAGTAAACAGCTGCAGAAATTAGAGGAAAATTTTGCGCTGCCTCTTCTCCAAAGATCAAACAAAGGGGTTATTTTAACAGAAGTTGGCCAGAAAGTTTTTGATTATGCAGAAACAATTCTGCATTTAGAAGAAAATCTGTATAATGAAATCGAAAAGATTAAAAACAAAAATAAGCACCTGGTTATCGCAGCCTGCCAGAATTTTGGTTCCTTTTATTTTGCTTCAAAAATCCATAATTTTGAAGAAAATTATAATAATCTGCGGGTTAAAATTGACACCTTTAATTCTTCTGATGTCTTAAATAATGTCTTAAAACATGACTATAATCTTGGAATTTTAGCCGGAATGGAAAACTGTGACCACCTCTTTTTTGAAAAAAATTGTGATGATTGTCCTTATATCGATAAACATGATTTTTTTGAGGACAGCCTGGTTTTATGTTCTTCTAATGACTTTGAACAGAATATGATTGCCGAAGAAGAATTGAAAGAGATTCCAATTATTATGCGGGAAAAAGATTCGAGTGCTTATAATTTAATAAATAATTTTTTAGCTGAAATTGGAATCAATATTAATAATTTGAATATCTCCTTAGTCAGTAACTCAGTTAATATTACTAAACAGTCAATAATTAATGGAACAACTCTAGGATTTCTACCAAAAAGCTCTATCACTTCCGAACTGGAAAATGAAATGTTAAAAATAATAGATATCAATTCTGAAAAAACTGAGCTGCTTGATTTTAACTATTCTCTGATTAAAAGAAAAGATTATCAGCTCAATCAGTATGAACAGAATTTTTTTGATTTTATTCTTGGAATTTAAACTTGTTTTCTCTTCCACAGCAGCAAAAAATTTAAATACCAGCATAATGAATAAAAATAAAGTAAATAAGATTTAATATTATTAATTGTAATTATTTTGACAGAATTAACTATAATTAGTATGATGAGTTTAGGAGGTTCCAAAATGAAAAAAATCAACTTTGAAGAATATAATAAAAAAAGAAAGAAAGCTAAAATAAATATTTTAGAACTCAGAGATCAGCTGACAAGGCAAAAAAACACCTCTAAACGCAGCCGCAATCAGAAAAAACAATTTTTACTTTATGAACTCGCCAAAAAAAGAAAAGATAAAATGATCGAAAAAATCTCTGAGCACAAATACCGCTTTAAATAGTAGTGTATTTAATATTTTAATAGGAGAGAAATTTGTTTTTGAGGAGGCTATTATGAATAAGAATCTCTTAAAATCTAAAATTAAAAAAATAATTGATTCTAATAAAGATAAAATTTACAAAAATATTGCTCTGACAGCAGTCATAACTGAAGCTTTAAAAGAAATAAATATTCGGCCGATTATTGTTGGCGGCCAGGCTGTCGAATTTTATACTGCTGGCGGCTACAGCACTATGGATGTTGATCTGGTAACTCCAGCCAGTATTAAAGAAATTGACCCAATTATTAAAGATTTAGGGTTTAAAAAGGAAGGAAAATACTGGACCTATAAGCAGTTTGATTTCGCCCTGGAAATTCCAGGTTCAGACCTTGCTGGTGATTATGATAAAGTAAATGAAATTGAAATTGAAGGTTTAAAAGCCTATATCATAGGTATTGAAGATATAATTATTGACAGACTAAATAGATATAAGTTCTGGAAAGAATATGCCGATCAAGAATGGATTGTAGGTATGATTTATTTGAACTATGAAGATATTGACTGGAATTATCTTTACCAGAAATCAGAGTCGGAAAAAACTTTAGAGGAATTAAAAGAATTTAAAAAAATTGTAGATAAAAAGATAAAATAAGCTCAACCACTGGCTCTGCTGCCAGAAGTTGAGCTGTTTTTGCGGATTGCTTTTTTTGTTTTAAATTCCATTTTTTTATAAGTACCCAGTACCCTATTATCTCGCTATAACTTCAGTTCTGTAGCCATCAGGATCTGTAATAAAATAATACCCTGCTGCATCATCACTTAAACTTTTTAAATCTCCAACCTGATAACCGGCCTCTTTGTGGCGCTGATAAGATTTTTCTAAATCATCAACAACTACTGCGATGTGGCTGTAGCCGTTACCAATCGTATATGGTTCTTCTCGATCATAATTGTAAGTCAACTCCAGTTCAAAACTCTCATTCTGATCTGTAAGATATACCAGAGTAAATTCCGCCTCCGGAAAATCTTTACGACTGCTTTCCTTTAAATTTAAAGCGTCCTGATAGAATTCAATTGACTTTTCTAAATCCATAACCCGAATACAGGAATGAACAAAATCGTAATTCTGCATTTATTATCACTGCTCCCTTTATAATTTTTGATTTCTGCTTTTAATTATAAAGATTTAACAGTTTAATTGCAAACAAAAAAGCTCCCTAGATTAATGGGAAGCCGATCTTTCTATTTTGATTTAATTATTTATGATATTATATTATTCTTCTTCTAATACATCTCCGTGCTTTTTCTTTAAATATTTTGGAATCAAAGAAATTCCAAATAAAGCTACTCCAGCTACTGCCAGATAGGCAATAATTGTTGTTGGGCTGCCCCCGGCTGACACTGCTCCACCTGCAAAAGAAAATGCAAAACATCCAGGAAGCATGAAAACAAAAGTAGTTAAAGCATAAACTGAAAGTTTAATTGGGCGACATATTTACCAGCCAGAAATGCTGCTACAGCACCAATTGTTGAACCTAAAGCAGTGTAAAATGTCCCAAGCCAGGGTCCAAATAAAATTCCTCCTACAATTCCTAAAGCTGCAATTACTGCAACAAAAATAATGATTTTCAGCCAGTTACTTTTTTTAGCGGCTGCTGCTTCACTTGCCATAAATTATTCCTCCTTGAATTTAATTAAATTTTATTCCACTGTGATTATAATAATAATTTCACAAATAGATTACAGTTATAATTATACATTGCTTCTAAGATTTTATCTTTATATTCACAAGCTAAGTTTTCTAATTATTTTTGTTGACTGCAGACAATCCTTATCAAATCACTTTAATATAAAAGAAAAATTCCCGCCTGCTGAAGCGAGAATTAAATCACTTTGATTTATTAAATTATAATTTTAATCTTGATTTTATTTTTCTTTACTGCCAGGACGGGTAATAGCTACACCTTCCTCACATAATTTGCACTGTCCTGCCTTATATGACTTAATATCGACCGGAAGCAGCGCTTTGAAATCATAGTTAAATTTAACCTGACCATTACTGCGGTCAACTATTGAGCTTAAGCCCACTATTTCTACATCAAGCTCTTCTAAAACTGCCAGTACTTCTTTAACTGAGCCACCAGTTGTTACCACATCTTCTACTACCAGCACCTTTTCGCCAGGTTTCAACTCAAAACCGCGTCTGATCTTCATCTCACCATTTTTGCGCTCGCTGAATATTGAGCGAACTCCCAGCTCTTCTGCTACTGCATAGGACAATACTACTCCTCCCAGCGCTGGTCCAATAACTACATCTATTTCTTCATCTTCCCACTTAGCTGCAATCTCAGCTGCCAGAGTTGCTGCATGTTCCGGATACTGTAAAACTTTAGCACACTGCATATAAATGTCAGCATGACGGCCTGAACTCAGTACAAAATGGCCTTCCTGGATCACATCTGTTTCTACTAATAATTCTCTAATTTCTTCTTTAGTCATTTAATTCACTCCTGATTGTTAAATTTGAAAAAATAATTAAAATTAATGAGCTGCACCAATAATTGAACTTAAATTTTTAATTTGATGTCTCAACATATATTCTTTGATCTCTTCAATTATTCTTGGCCCGGCCGCTGGGTCAATCATATTGACTGTCCCGATTCCGACTGCTGTGGAACCGGCCAGCATAAATTCGATTACATCACTGCCGCTCTGGACTCCTCCCAGGCCTAAAATCGGAATTCCCAGTTTTTTATAACACTGATAAACCATTTTTACTGCTACCGGTCGCACTGCTGGCCCGGAGAGACCGCCGAAAGTATTGGCCAAAAGCGGCTTTTGCCTTTCAATATCAATTTTCATAGCCGAAAGGGTATTGATCATGGCCACAGCATCAGCTCCTGCTTCTTCTGCTGCCAGAGCAGTTTCTGTGATGTCAGTAATGTTGGGAGTCAGCTTAACTATAATATAACCGGAATAAACTTCTCGAACTTTTTTTGTAATCTCAAAAACTTTTTCCGGATCGGTTCCAAAAACCATTCCTCCACCTTTAATATTGGGACAGGAAAGATTAATCTCTACTCCTGCTAATTCTGCTCTACCTTCTAATTTCTCCGCCATGTTAATAAAATCCTGCTCACTGTAGCCAGAAATGTTGGCTAAAATAGGCAGAGTATATTCTTTAGTCTCCGGCAGAACATCTCTAATAAAGTTATCTACACCTGGATTTTCCAGACCAATGGAGTTAATAATCCCAGCTGAAGTTTCTGCAATTCTAGGAGTTTTATTTCCTGGCTGGGCCTCAACTGTAATCCCTTTAGTTGTGAAAGCTCCCAGCTGATTAATATCATAAAAATCTGCCAGTTCTTTTCCATTACCACAGGTGCCGGAGGCTGTAATTAATGGGTTTTTTAAATTTAAGTTTTTTGCTGCTATTTTCTGCTGGGACTTCATTACTATCTCTAAGTTTAAGTCAGCTTCTGTTAATTTATTATTTATAATTTTTTGCTGCTTTTCAGGCACTGAGTACTACCTCCCCCAGGCCAAATACCGGACCCTCAACACAGGCTCGTTTATTTTTCTGATCTTCTTCTCTTGTTTCACAGCTGCAGGATAAGCAGACCCCAATTCCACAGCCCATTCTTTTTTCTACTGAAAGCTGGCCACCAATATTATTTTTAAGAGCTTCCTTTTCCACAGCTGCCAGCATTTTTTCCGGGCCACAGGTATAGACATAATCAGGAGTGTTTTTTTCCAGATAATTTAACCAGAGCACCAGAGCAGATCCTTTAATCTCAAGTTTTTCTTCCATTGCTGCCAGATGCAATTCTACTCCTAGTCCTTTAAACTTTTCTGTAAAAAATTCGAGTTCTGCCTGATTTACTGCCCCCAAATAAACCTTCTGGTTCCTGCTTTTTAACTTTTTAGCCAGGTAATATAAAGGAGCAATTCCCATTCCTCCGCCAATCAAATGCACATTCCCTTTGTTTTCATTGAGAGAAAATGGAGTACCAAGAGGTCCCAGAACATCAAGTTCAGTTTCTGCTTCTAATTCAGATAAAATTTTTGTTCCTTTGCCGACAACTCGATAGATAAATTCCACCTTTTTTTCAGCTGCATCAAAATCAAAGATACTAAAAGGTCTTCTCAAGAGTGGGTCATCACTTCCTGGCTGACTGACTTTAATATTAAAAAACTGTCCCGGCTTCGGATTCTGAGGCAACTGATCATAGTCTAAGACCAGCTGAAAAATTCCAGGTCCAACCTCTCTGTTAGCAATAATTTTAAACATTTTTGCCTCCTTGGTACCAGGTCCAAAACGGCCGTTTTGGACCTGGTTAAAGTAATTTATTTCACAACTTCATTAATTTCATTTTTCATTTTCTCTGCTGCTGCTCTTGCTGCCTTAGCATAGTTAGCTGCTCCAAAGTGAGCATATTCATCCTTACGATAGGCAAAATTAATGCCGCGGGAAGAGTTAACAACTGCTCCTCTGCCATCCTCATCAAAACCTGCTTTGATATCTGCTGCCCCACCACCTTGAGCTCCAAAACCAGGGATTAAGAAAAATACTGAATCAAGCTGGGCTCTAATCTCTTTTAATTCCCGAGGATAGGTTGCTCCAACTACTGCTGCCAAATTAGAATAACCACATTCACCACGATAATCACTACCCAGTTCCTGCAGAAAATCACCAACTGCCTGATAGACTGTTCTGCCGTCATCGAGCTTAAGATCCTGGAGGTCAACAGCAGATGGATTTGAAGTTCTTAAAAGGGCAAAGGCTCCTCGATCTTTATTTCTTAAAAATGGTAATATTCCATCACTGCCTAAATAGGGATTAATCGTTATCGAATCTATTTCAGTTTTTTTGTTTTCCAGATATGCTTCTGCATAAGCTCCTGCTGTGGAGCCAATATCATTTCTCTTGCCATCAAGCAGTATAATTAAATCCTTTGCCTTAGCATAGGTCATTGTCTGCCAGAGAGCCTCCATTCCCGGCACTCCAAGTTTTTCATAAAAAGCCATCTGTGGTTTTACAACTGCAGTCATATCTGCAACTGCATCAATTATATTTTTATTAAAAGTTAAAACAGCTGCCGCTATTTCTTCCTGATTTGCTTCCAGATCCTCTAATAATCCAGATGCCAGCACCTTTTCCGGCAGTAGATCAAGATGGGGATCAAGGCCAACACAAATTCTCGAGTCTTTTGCTTCAATTTTTTCCTGTAAATGATCAATAAAGTATTTCATTTTTGCCTCCCCGGTCATCATAAACCATTTTACCACCAACAAAAGTGATTTCATTTTTACCAGTTAACTTCTGGCCGGCAAATGGTGTATTTTTCCCCTTAGATTTAAATTTATTTTTATCAACTGTCCATTCGCGCTCAGGATTGAAAATTAAAAGATCAGCTCTAGCTCCCTGTTTTAATCCTTCAGATTCAATTTTTAATATTTCTCCCGGCTTATAATAATACATTCTGAGCAGCTCACTCCAGTCAATAATATCTTCTTTGATAAAATTATGATATAAAAGTGAAAGCGCTGTTTCCAGACCGGAAATTCCAAAAGCTGCATAATCAAACTCTCCCAGTTTATCTTCAAAAGTATGGGGAGCATGATCTGTCGCTAAAACATCAATCTCTCCGTTTTTTAAAGCCTCAACCAGCATCTTTTTATCTCTTTCTGAACGCAATGGTGGATGAACTTTTGTATCCGGATTGTAATTTTCAACTGCCTTATCAGTTAAAAGCAGGTGGTGAGGGGTTACTTCAAAAGTTACATTAACACCTCTGGCCTTTGCTTCTTTAACAAGATTTAAACTACCTTCCGTACTCAGATGGGCAATATGCAGATGAATTCCTGTCATCTCAGCCAGCACAATATCCCGGGCCACCATAATTTCCTCAGCTGCTGCCGGAATTCCTTTCAGCCCAAAAATTGTCGAATGATAACCCTCATGCATCACTCCATCCTGTGATAAATTTTCATCTTCACAGTGGTCAATTACAGGCAGGTCAAAGGCTGATGCATATTCCATTGCTCTCCGCATGATTTCCGAATTCATGACCGGATTTCCGTCATCCGAAAGTGCCTTAACTCCAGTTTTAGCAAGAGTTCCAATCTCTGAAAGCACCTCTCCCTTGCTGTCCTGAGTAATACTGCCGATTGGATAAACTCTAACTGCTGCCTGTTCTGATTTAAGTTTTAAATGCTCAACTACAGCCGGATTATCAGCAATTGGTTTGGTGTTGGGCATTGCTGCCACTGCTGAAAACCCTCCAGCTGCTGCCGCTTCACAGCCGGTTTTTACAGTTTCTTTTTCTTCAAAACCTGGCTCCCTGAGGTGGGTGTGCATATCGATTAAGGCGGGAATAATGATTTTACCTTCAGCGTCTATCACTTCATAACCCTGATTTTTAATTTCTTCCTCTATCGCAAAAATCTTATTACCTTCAATTAAAATATCATATTTACCATCTAGTCCGTTTTTGGAGTCATATACTCTTCCATTTTTAATTAAGGTCTTCATTATCTATCTCCCTCCCGGCCAGTAAGTAAAGCAGGGCCATTCTGATTGCTACACCGTTTTTGACCTGTTCGGTGATTACTGACTGTGAGCTGTCTGCAACTGAACTCTCGATTTCTATACCGCGGTTCATCGGGCCTGGATGCATAATCATCGCTTTTTTCCCTATCCGCTCCAGCCGCTCTGCATTCATTCCGTAAATTTCTCTGTATTCTCTAATCGACGGAAAGAGTCCGCTCTCCTGTCTTTCCATCTGGATTCTCAATATATTAACCACATCTACATTCTCCAGTGCCTGATCAAGATCAGTATATACTTTAACACCCATTTTTTCGATTTCTCTCGGGATTAAAGTCTGGGGTCCAGCTACTGCAACTTCAGCTCCCAGCTTATTTAAGCCCCAGATATTTGAACGGGCAACCCGGCTGTGGGCAATATCTCCTACAATTAAAACTTTCAGTCCTGCAATCTCGCCCAGCTTTTCTTTAATACTGTAGATATCAAGCAGCGCCTGAGTTGGGTGAGCATGAGCACCATCACCGGCATTTAAGACACTGGCTGAAATATTCTCTGCCAGAAATTTAGCTGCTCCAGGAGCACTGTGTCTGATTACTACCACATCAGCTCCCATGACCTCCATTGTCTTTGCTGTATCAAGCAGACTTTCACCTTTAGCAATACTGCTTGAAGATTTAGAGATGCTCATCACATCTGCACTCAACCTTTTTGCTGCCAGATTAAAAGAAAACTTGGTTCTGGTTGAAGGTTCATAAAAAAGATTGATCACAGTTTTTCCGCGCAGTGTCGGCACTTTTTTAACTGTTCTGGTTAAAATATCTTTCATAGCTACTGCCGTATCAAGAATTTCATTGATCTCTTCTTTGGAGACATCATAAAGCCCCAGAAAATCCTTTCTTTTTAAACTCATCTACTTACCTCCTGCTGCTTATTTTAGTTAGCTTCATATCTCAGTTCAGAATTTACTTCCAGTTCTTCTGCTAATTCTTCTGCTTCAGTTTCTTTTTCAATTTCAGGTAAAATCAGGTTCATTACAATTCCAACTATTGCTGCCAGTCCCATACCACCAAACTCAAGGCCGGCAAAGCTTAAGGTAAGATTGGAGATTCCAACGACCAGAGTCACTGAGACAATAACTAAATTTCTATTTTTAGATAAATCTACATTGTTTTCAACTAAGGTTCTGAGTCCGATTGAGGCTATCATACCAAAGAGCAGGAAGACAATTCCGCCCATTACTGCTGTGGGGATAGTTCTAATTAGGACTCCAACTTTCTGAATAAAGGAGGTTAAAATTACTATTACTGCAGTCAGCTGAATAATCATTGGATTGTATACTTTGGTTAGTGCTAAAACTCCAACATTTTCTCCATAGGTTGTATTTGGTGGTCCACCAAAAAGTCCGGCTGCCAGAGTTGCTACTCCATCTCCCAGAAGTGTTCTGTGCAGTCCGGGTTCATTAACAAAATCTTTTTTTACAGTTGAACCGATGGCCACAACATCACCCAAGTGTTCTACCATTGTTACCAGAGCAATTGGTGCTATCAGCGATATCGCTTTTAAGTTGCCTTCTACTGCCGGTAGAGCAAACTTTGGAAAAGCAAACCAGGAGGCTTCCATTACCGGTGTGAAATCCACCAGGCCTGAGAAGGCAGCAAATGCATAACCACCAATGATTCCGAGTAAAATTGGTATTACCTTAACAATTCCCTTGGCAAAGACACTGACTCCAACCGCAATTGCCAGAGTTACAGCTGCAACTAAAAGATTTTCTGAAGCCATGTTCTTAGCTGTTGGTGCCAGACCAAGTCCGATTGTGATGATTACCGGACCGACTACTACCGGGGGCAATAATTTGCGGAAAAAACCTGTACCCAGCATTCTAATTACTGCTGACATTACAATATAAACTAGACCGGCTGTAATGATTCCGAGCATTGCTCCATCTCTACCAAACTGCTCCTGGGCCGCAATTATTGGTGCGATAAAGGCAAATGATGAACCTAAGTAAGCGGGAACTTTACCTTTTGTAATCAGGTGGAAAATCAGGGTTCCAAGGCCTGAGGTAAAAAGTGCAACCGCCGGATTCAAGCCTGTCAGTGCCGGTACTAAAACTGTAGAGCCAAACATGGCAAACATGTGCTGAAGTGCCAGTATAAATAGTCGGTTTTTTGTAATTCCATCTTCTTCTAATTGATTTAAATTTTCTTTACTCTGTTTTAAAATTTTCATTTTATACCTCCTGGGTGTTATAAAATTATTGAAAAACTTTTTAATAAAATTTTTAAAAACTTTTGTCCAATTCCCTCTTTAACTTAACTTGCTTTGACTAAAAACTTGAGACATAAAAAAAATCCCTACCAGTTGGAGCCTGATAAGGAGTTGAAATCTTTTAGTAGCTGCTGAACTGAGCTGACTGTGAATTCTTTCTTTCCCAGACACAGTAATAGCATCTATTCCTTACCGGCCTCTCTGGACCAATTTAAAGGATACAATATTAAATTATTATTATTTTAGCTTTTTTCCAGCAGTAAAACTGCATCTTTCTCATCAATTTCTTTAAAGTTTACATCTACAACTTCATCTTTAGAAGTTGGTAGATTTTTACCAACAAAATCTGCTCTAATCGGCAGCTCGCGGTGGCCGCGGTCAATCATAATTGCCAGCTGAATCTGCAGCGGTCTTCCCAGGTCTATTAGAGCATCTAGTGCTGCCCTGACAGTTCTACCTGTATAAAGCACATCATCAACTAATACAACCTTTTTCCCGGTGATATCAAAGGGAATTTCTGTCCGGTGAACAATCGGCTGCTGGGCAACAGTTGAAAGATCATCACGATAAAGCGTAATATCTAAAATACCTGTTGGTAGTTTAACGCCTTCAATTTCTTCAATCTTTGCTGCCAGTCTTTCGGCAAGTGGTACACCTCTGGTTCTAATTCCAATTAAAACCAGATCCTCAGTACCTTTGTTTTTTTCTAAAATCTCATGGGCGATTCTGGTAATCGCTCTACCCATGGCAGCTGAATCAATCAGCTCTTTTTTGACTATCATTTCTGACTTATCCAAAAAAATTACCTCCTTTTTGGGGAGAATATTTTCTAGCGGCAAAAAAATAACCTTCTCACGGCATAGTAAGAAGGTTGCTAAAATTTATATTTTCCCTTACTAGCCTCTCTGGACTAATTTAAAGAATCATTATCTTATTTGAATTAATCTTATCAGAATCAAGATTTTAAGTCAAGGGTTAATTTTTGAACCAGGTCCAAAACGCTCTTTTTGGACCTGGTTATAGTGAATTACAGCACAATATGATTTACTTTTGATAATCCTGTAGGGCCTTATACTCTATTTTCTCTCCATGCTTAATCTCTTTTAAAACTTTAAGCATTGCCTGGGTTGTATCCAGTGAAGTCAAACAGGGGATTCCCATCTCCACTGCTGACCTTCTGATTTTGAAGCCGTCCCTTTCAGGAACCTTACCCTTTGTTAAGGTATTAATCACCAGGTCAATCTGATCATCAGCAATCAGCTCCAGTGAGTCTGGTGAGCCTTCCCCAATCTTCTTAACTATATCTACTTCCAGCCCTTCCTCTTTTAAGGCAGCTGCCGTTCCTTCAGTTGCAGCAATTTGAAAACCGAGCTCTGCAAAATCTTTTATATACTCTACAGCTTCTTCTTTATCTTTATCCGCAATTGTTGCCAGAATTGTTCCTGCCCGAGGAATTTCAAGTCCAGCTCCGATCAGGCCTTTATAAAGAGCCTTTTCGTAACTTTCAGCAAGTCCAAGTACTTCTCCGGTTGATTTCATCTCCGGACCCAGATTGGTATCTACCTGAGTTAACTTAGAAAATGAAAAAACCGGTACTTTAACAGCCACATGCTCTTTTTCTGGAACCATTCCACTTTCCCAGCCTAAATCTTTTAATTTTCTACCAAGCAGGGCCTTTGTTGCTAGATCAACCATCGGCACCCCAGTTACTTTACTTAGATAAGGAATTGTCCGACTGGAGCGGGGATTAACCTCAATTACATAAATCTCACCTTCACTGACCACATATTGAATATTGACAACACCTTTAACATTCAGTGCTCTTGATATTTTTTCAGTGTATTGAACTGCTTTCTCCTTCAGCTCTTTAGAGAGTCGGTGAGGAGGATATACTGCTATGCTGTCTCCGGAGTGAACACCAGCTCTTTCCACATGTTCCATAATTCCGGGTACAATAACTGTCTCTCCATCTGAAATTGCATCAATTTCAATTTCAGTTCCGGTTAAATATTTATCAACCAGCACCGGTCTATCAGGGGAAACTTTAACAGCATTTTTCATATATTCTTCTAATTCTTTTTTATTATAAACTACCTCCATTGCCCGGCCTCCAAGTACATAAGAAGGCCTGACCAGTACCGGATAGCCAATTTCTGCTGCAATTTTTTCCGCTTCCTGAAGAGAGGCAGCGACTTCACCTGCTGGCACCGGTATATCCAGCTCATTTAAAAGCCCGATAAAGCGGTCTCTATCTTCTGCCAGATCAATAGAATCAACTGATGTTCCAAGTATCTTAACTCCAGCTTCTGCCAGCGGCTCTGCTAAATTGACAGCAGTCTGTCCTCCAAACTGACAGATTATACCTTCTGGTTTTTCATTTTCTATAATATGCATAATATCTTCTTTGGTCAGCGGCTCAAAATATAATCTATCTGAAGTATCAAAGTCTGTGCTGACAGTTTCCGGATTATTGTTAACTATAATCGACTCATAGCCTTCTTCATTTAAAGTCCAGGCAGAATGAACACTGCAGTAGTCAAATTCTATTCCCTGTCCGATTCTGATTGGACCGGAACCAATAACCATTACCTTTTTCTTATCGGTTGGCTGAGCTTCATTAACTTTTTCATAGGATGAATAATAATAAGGTGTTTCTGCCTCAAATTCTGCCGCACAGGTATCCACCATTTTAAATACTGGTTTTAAATGAAGCTGCTCTCTGATAGTTTTTATTTCCTCTTCAGTCTTTTCAGTTAAAAGTGCAATCTCAGAATCTGAAAACCCTTTTTCCTTAGATTTAAGCAGCAGTTTTTGATTTTTATTTAGCTCATCTTTACTGGCTGCAAGGGAGTTTTCTAAATTTATGATATTTTTCATCTTATACAGGAAGAAGGTGCTGATCTCAGTTATCTGATGGACTTTCTCCACTGTAAATCCCCGGCGCAGTGCTTCTGCTATTACAAAAAGCCGGTTATCATCTGCTGCAAACAAGGCTTCTTCGATTTCCTGATCACTCAATTTTCTAAATTCCTCCAGATAAAATCCGTAGCGGCCAATCTCCAGTGAGCGCACAGCTTTAAGCATTGAGGCTTCTAAATTTCTTTCAATAGCCATTACTTCTCCTGTAGCCTTCATCTGTGTTCCTAAATCACGATCAGCATAATGAAACTTGTCAAAAGGCCAGCGGGGAATTTTAAAGACTACATAATCTAGAGCTGGTTCAAAACAGGCGGTAGTTTTACCTGTTATTGCATTCTCAATTTCATCCAGACTGTAGCCTAAGGCAATTCTCGCTGAAACTTTTGCAATGGGATATCCTGTCGCCTTGGAAGCCAGTGCACTTGAGCGGCTGACTCTGGGATTTACCTCAATAATATAATACTGAAAACTATCCGGATCCAGAGCATACTGAACATTACAGCCACCTTCAATTCCTAAGGCTCTGATAATTTTTAAAGCTGAGCTTCTAAACATCTGATATTCTTTATCGGTCAGAGTCTGGCTGGGAGCAACAACTATACTGTCCCCGGTATGAACACCAACCGGGTCAAAATTTTCCATGTTGCAGACCACTATACAGTTATCATTTTTATCCCGCATTACCTCATATTCTATTTCTTTCCAGCCCTTAATACTCTTTTCGATTAAAACCTGACCGATTAAACTGTGTTTAAAACCACGGGCGGTAATCTCTTTTAACTCTTCTAAGTTATCAGCAACACCACCACCGGTGCCTCCCATAGTATAGGCGGGACGCACAATTACTGGGTAACCAATATCAGCTGCAATTTCGGCTGCCTGATCAATATCTTCTGCAATTTTGCTGTCTAAAATTGGTTCACCAATTTCATTCATTAACTCCTTAAAAGTATTTCTATCCTCTGCCTTCTCAATTGTGTCAATTGGAGTCCCTAAAAGCTCTACATTCAAATCTTCTAAAATATTTGTTTCTGCCAGGTCAATCGCCAGGTTAAGTGCAATCTGTCCTCCCAGGGTTGGAATTAATCCATCTGGATTTTCTTTTTTCAGAATCTCTATTATACTTTCAACTGTTAAAGGTTCAATATAAACTCGATCGGCCATATTCTCATCGGTCATAATTGTAGCCGGATTGCTGTTGACTAATACAACTTCCAAGCCTTCTTCTTTCAAAGCCCGACAGGCCTGACTCCCTGAATAATCAAACTCAGCTGCCTGACCGATAATAATTGGACCTGAACCAATAACCATAACTTTTTTTATATCTTCTCTTTTCGGCATCTTATCCTCCTTAGATTTTTGAAAGTTAATTAGAATTATTTTCTAAGTACCCGGTACCATCAGCGCATCAGTTCAACAAATTGATCAAATAAATAGTGAGAGTCTTCTGGTCCAGGGGAAGCTTCTGGATGATACTGAACAGAAAAAGCTGGATATTTCTGATGTCTAAAGCCTTCAACTGTCTTATCATTCACATTAATATGAGTGGCTCTTCGCTATTTAGTGTGGGTAATACAAATGGCATATATTAACATTAATGGTAATGCAAAATTAAAAATTAGCATGAATGCAGTTTGAAATTTTAAATAAATGCTTTAGGTAAATCAAATTC
>Ga0247721_100128_pt1 | contig 33671 bp, 40 predicted proteins | sample MSEWel2017_08_16_FD_189089 | JGI IMG/M metagenome (GOLD analysis project Ga0247721, IMG submission 189089) | Subsurface sediment microbial communities from gas well in West Virginia, United States - MSEEL Well Study Marcellus 3H_2017_08_16 | ecosystem: Environmental > Terrestrial > Deep...
CCTGTCTGGCTGGATTTTGTTCTTTACTGGAAACTCTAATGTATCCATATTTTCTACCACTCATATTATTCCACCTCTATTTCCAATTATTAGTTATAGTATATCATAAAAGTTTCAAAAGGTACATGATTATTATGGGATAGTTCAAAATTAAATTTAGCACCTTTTGATACGAATATAGCAAAAAGAAAATATCAGCTTAGATTCACTGCTATCACTGGTCTTACTAATGATTTAAAGATCTACTAATAAAAGAGTATCTAAAGGTATACCTTTAAAGACTTAATGTTTAATTAATTTATCATTTGGAAGTATCAATATAACTATATTTAAAATAAAAAGGCTTAAATTAAATGACATAATCAAAAAACTGGTACAAATAAAAAGACTAAAACCTTTGAATAACTGTAGCCATGAATCAGTTTTTGTGAATTCATTCATTAATGAAAAACTTTTTATTAAAAATAATATATTAGCAAAAAAATATATGTAATTAAGATTTACTTTATTAATAATTCTCACCTCATAATTAAAAATATTATAAGTATAATTTTTAAAACAGTTATTGAATAAATTAATTTGAACTTGAATTCGGCAAGTAAAAACACCGAATCCAGTTATGATAGTCTTTAAACAGTAAATCTAGTACAAATTTTTTTGAATAAAAAAATAGAATCTCCCTTAAGGTTTGTGGTAAAATGTTTTCAACACAAAAACCATACCAAAACCAAAAAGGAGATTCTGATATGAGTTTACCACAAAACAATAATAAAATAAATAGTTTTAACAAATTAAATATTCCAGCTAAATTTGATAGTGACACAGTATCCAGTTGTCCGGCTTTTTCTTATCTGGAAGCTGGATAATTTATTTATCTAGTAATTTAAATTAAGACTAAATATTTAATTTTAATAGATTGAAATGATTTTTTAACAGCAAAAATCTAAAAAGAACTACTTTAACTTTTTACTTGCCGAATTCAAGTTGAATTTTACTTTAGTATTTTATACATTATTATTTTTTTATAATACCACTTCCATCAAGCTGAAAATAGCTATTTTCAGAACAATCTCGGCATAAAATTTTATTATTTTTCTCTACAATTTTTGAGTCCATTAATTTTTCTCCACATCTGCTACAGTAATTATCTCCAAAAATTGGAGCATAATCAGGCAGTTCTATATTTATATTTTTCTCAATTTTAAAGTAATTTTCAGCCTCTTCCTCAATTATTGAAAAGGCTATTTCCTGCCATAATTTTTTCATTTTTTCTACTTCTTCTTTACTCCCGTTTCTTTCTGCAATAACCTTTTTAAAAAGGTTATTTGTCTCAGGATAATCTTCAGCTATAAAATCATTATTAGCTAAATAATATCTCATATTGTTTTCTGGGTTATTACGACTAAGAAAAGTAACTGCCGTTTTACCAAAATCCCTGTAGATTAAAGAATTGTTGCCAAAAGTTGTGCCACCGACAAGCTGTATGCCATCACTAAAGCAGCTATTAGTTTCTACTATTGCCATAACATCTTCCATCCCATCATTAGTTAGTCCCAACTTATTTAAAGCATCTGCTGCCGCCATTACACCAAGAGCAAGATAAGGGCAAAAATGGCCGTGTAGTTCACCAGATTTCAAGAGAAGAGCATGTTTATTTTGCTCTTTAATCATCTCATTAATATTATAGCGAGGTGTTTTTTCTTGGAATGATAAAGAGGGATCATCCATAAATGTAGTATATGGTTTAATGTCAACTATCGGAGTCTGATCGATTGCGTCTAAACCATATATAAAAAGATGATTTCCTTCCCTTTTTAATAGTTCTACTGTGGTTATGCCAAGTGGGCTCGGTCTTCTTGGACTTCGTGAGGCAAAAAGTCCTCTGGGTAATCCTTTTCTTCGTGAGCTGATAAGATCATAACCTTCTGATTTATGAAAATAAAACATTATTTGTAAGTATTTATAGCCTTCTATCTTATCTAAGCCATCAGCAAATTCTTCTTTTATTTTAATTATACTTTTAGTTTTTCTCATCTTATTCGGATCAATTGGATATTTGTATTTGCTTATTACTTTACCTATTTCTTCAATATTCATATTTTATCCCCTTCTGGCTTTATTTAAATTACTACTTTTTCTGGAATAACAATTTTAGAACCTTTATGATCTTTCAAACTAACTTCAACTCCATAAACTGAATTAATGTTAGCTGCTGATAAAGTATAAGGTGTACCATCAGAATAAATATTACCATTTTTGAGCATTATAATTCGATCACTGAAGCGGCTAACAAGTGATAAGTCGTGCATTGTAACAATCACAGTTTTTCCATTTTTTACTTCTTTTTTTATCATTTCAAAAATTTCAAGCTGATGTTTTAAATCTAAATTATTTGTTGGTTCATCTAAAAGAATTAGTTCTGCTGCTTGAGCAACTGCTCTTGCTATAAATATTTTCTGTCTTTGTCCACCGCTTAATTTATTAATATCTTTAAAAGCAATTTTATCTATTTTCATTTTACAAATAACCTTTGCCGCTATATTCTTATCTTTTTGAGTTGCTTTCCAGTTACTATGAGCTTTTCTTCCCATTAAGACTGTTTCAAAAACATTAAGATTAAAATCGATTTCTGTGGCTTGAGGTACATATGCTATGATCTTAGCCAGCTCTTTTTTAGTAAAGTCTTTTATATTCTTATCTTTAATTTTTATGGTTCCTTTGTTAGCTGCTAAATAATTATTAATACATTTCAAAAGAGTACTTTTACCAGATCCATTAGGTCCAATTAGTGTTATTAGTTCTCCTTTTCCAGCCTTTAAATTAATATTACTTAAAACATCTTCTTTATTATAGGCGAAACTTAAATTTTTAATTTTTAGGATCACCAGATTCGCCTCCCTTTAATTATTAAAAATATAAATAGTGGCGCACCCAAAAATGCAGTTAAGACTCCCACAGGTAAAACAACAGGTTTAAATAATGTTCTGGCTAAATTATCAGCAATTATCAAAAGCAAACCACCTGCTAAAGCTGAATTAAAAAAGAGCTGTCTCTGATTTCCAGCTGCAATTTTTTTAATAATATGGGGAGTTACAAGACCAATAAAACCAATCACCCCTACAAATGATATAATAACTGCTGTTAAAACAGAAGATGCAGTCATTGCAAATAACCTTAATCTTTTAGAGTCCACTCCCAGACTTGCTGCCAGTTCATCACCAGAATTTAAAACCCCATAGCTCCAACCTTGATAGATAAAATAAACTAGACTGATTAAAAGTATAGTTAAAATTATAAAAAATTGATTCCAATTTGTTCTCCCTGGATCACCAAAAGTCCAATAAATAACTGAGGCAAGTTCCAGGTCATCTGCGAAGAATTCTAAAGCTGTAGTCCCGGCTGTAAATAGGGAAGAAAGAGCAATACCTGCCAAAACAATGCTTTCTCTACCGGCTTGCTGTTTAACACTGATCAGTAAAACAATAATAACTGCCAGCTGCGAAAAAATAAATGCTGAAACTGATGGTAAATATAATCCGTCTAAAAATGATAATAATGGAAAATTACTAAGATCAACAACTACGATAGCGAAAGCTGCTCCAAAAGCTGCAGCATGAGATATTCCCAGAGTAAAAGGTGAAGCAAGGGGATTTTTTAAAATACTCTGCATAACCACTCCAGCCAAAGATAGTCCCATCCCGGCTGTTAAAGCTGTTAAAATTGCAGGGAGCCTAATATTCCAAATGATATTATAAATCATTCCTCTCTCACCTTCCAAAATAACTCTTAATAAATCACTAAAATCTAGTTCAGCAGCACCAACAAATAAAGAATAAATTGAGGTTAAAATAATTAATAGTATTAATCCTAGACTAAGAAAGATGATCTTATTTGAATTTTTTTTCTCTTCTTTTAGTATTTTTTCTTCTATGCTTAACTCATTAATTTCCATTATTTTACCTCTTTAATTAGAATTAATTTAAGTTCATATTTTTAAAGCCACCAAAGATATCCGCCATTTCATCATAGACATAATCACCCACAAATTTTTTATAAATTTGATCAGCTTTTTCTTTAGGATCTAAATTTTTGAATTCTTTTGGATATAATATTTTAGCTATGTAATAAGTATCAGCTAACATGGTTGCAAAATTAGTTGTATAATGATTATAAGGTAAAAGTTGATAGATATTGTTTTTTTGATAAGCCTTAAGATATTTAAATTCTTCTCTTTTCAAATCATTTTCTACCAATTTAAGTCCTCCCTGATCAATAAAAATTAGATCTGGGTCTTCTAAAAGTAGTCTTTCTTTACTGATACTAAAATTGCTTTTATCTTTTTCTTCAATAATATTTTTAAGTTCTAAATATCTAAAAGGTGGATAATTAGATTCAGTAGAGCTAATTCCTTGAGCTCCCTTATTGCCTATTCCACCTATATAAAGCCGTAAATCAGATTTCAAATCACCTGTTTTAGCCTGTAATTCAATTTTACTTTGGTTAAAGAAATTAATCAATTCTGCTGCTCTTTTTTCTCTTTCCAAAATTTCTCCTAAAAAACTCAAAGCTTCTTTAAACTCTTTTTCAGTCATTGAACCCGGCGATCCATCATTTATGGAAACTACAGGTATCTTAGTTTTGGTCTGCAGGATATCCATTTCAGCTTTAGTTAAATAAGATGCTATTATCAAATCGGGTCTCTGAGCAGCAATTAATTCAGCATCTCCCCCAAATTGGGGTCCAATTACTGGTAGTTCTAAAAGTTTTGGGTTTGCTATAATATACGGTCTTTTTTGATTTCTTTTTTCAAATTCTTCTATTCCTACTACTTTATCTTCTGCCTCTAGATAAACCACAATTCTTAATGCTCCTGGTCCAACTGCTGCAATTTTTTCTGTTTTATCTGGAATATTTAATTTTCTTCCTGCCAAATCAATAATCTCAGCAGCATTAGTAGCGCTTGGAAAAATTAAAATTATTAGCACTGATAAAATTATTGTAATTTTAATCCGCTTTAGATAATCCAATTATTTTTTACCTCCCTATTTTAGTTACTGTTAATTTTCCATGTTTAATTCCTTTTAAAGCAATTAGTTTGGAACTTACTTTCTTTAATTTACTGTGTAATCCTTCTACTATTATTACTTCCAAACAATAATCACTATTTAAATGCAGATGAAGATTGCTTTTAAATAAACAGTGATAGTCATGTTGAACTTGAATCATTTTATCACTTAATCCTGTTTTATGATGATCATAAACTAAAGTGATTGTGCCTACTACATCTAAATCATTTTTTAATTTTTCTTCTTCAATTATCTTATTTCTAATTAAATCTCTAATAGCTTCTGATCGATTATCATAAATTGATTCATTTGATTGATCAAATTTTTTAAGTAAATTTTCTTCTATAGAAACTCCAAAACGTTTAAGATTGGACATTAAAAACTCCTTTCGTAATATTTTTTTAAAAAAAGTGTTACTAATTAAATTCAAGATTATTTAATGAATTCCTGCATTTACATAAAAAAATGACAGAAGTTGGTTTAAACCAGCTAGCTGACATTTTAGTTAAATATTAGAATAATTTTTCTGCTGATTCTTTTTTTAATAAATCATAGACTTGTTGCAGAGTTATATTTTTTGATGCTGCTATTTTTACACATTCTTCATATTCTGGAGAATACTTAATTAACTCCCCTTTATAATAAGCAGCCTTAATTGTAACTTTGCCAATTGAAGAATTTAACTTAAAATATTTTCGCTGCAGACAGCTTCGCTGAACATCTCTCCGTCTGATACCTAAGGTAGATGTTTCTCTAAATATTATTCCTTCTATTTCTTCTCTTTTTTCTTCAGTTATGAGGACTGATAGTTTTTGAGCTGGACGATTTTTTTTCATTATTATATTTGTTAAATAAACATCTTTGGCGCCTGCATTTAATAAGATTGGGAAAAGATAAGAATAAATTTCTCCACTCATATCATCGATATTAGTTTCTAAGATTAATAGTTTTTCTTCACTTTTTTTTTAGCCTGATAAACCCGCAACAAATTTGTGATTTCAAAATCTTTCTTGCCAGCTCCATAAGCTATTTTTGATATCTCAACTTCAGGTAGCTGAATAAAATCTTCTGCCAGAGTCTTAATTATAGCTGCTCCAGTTGGAGTAACCAGCTCTCCTCTAACTCCAGTTGAAAAAACAGGTATATCATTTAAAATTTCAATTGTTGCAGGTGCTGGGACTGGAATTCTGCCATGAGCAGCATCTACAAACCCTGTTCCTAAGGATACTGCTGAGGAATATATGTGGTCTGGATTAATCATTTCAATTAAAATTGCAGTTCCAACAATATCTACTATAGAATCAACTGCTCCCACTTCATGAAAGTGGACTTGGTTAATTTCTTTATTATGAACCTTTGCCTCTGCTTTTGCTACTTTTGCAAAGATATTAATACTTAAATCTTTAACCTGCTGACTTAAGTCGCTCTGATTAATTAATTCCTTAATATCATTAAAATTACGATGAACATGACTACTGCTGTAACTGTGGGAATGATCATTTCTATGGCTATGATCATGATTCCCACAGCCACTACAGCTACCTTGATGATGGTGGTCAGAATGACTATCCTCATGTTGATGCTCACTTTCTATATTATCTGGGTGACTGTCGTCATCTAAAATAACTTTAAAATCTTTTGCTGTAATTCCATTTTTCTGGACAGTAGAAATTTGAATTTTATATCCTGCAAGGTTTAACTTCTTTAGTTCTTGTAAAAATTCATCCTGATCCAATCCCAGATCAAGTAAAGATGCAATCGTCATATCTCCACTAATTCCAGAATTTATATCAAAATATAATATATCTTTCATCCTATCCTTCCTTTCTTGCTTTTTCTATTTGTAAATTAATTGTGCTAGCTAAATAAGCAGCTCCAAAACCATTATCAATGTTTACTACACCAATTCCACTGGCACAACTATTAAGCATTGTTAAAAGAGCTGAAACTCCGCCAAAATTAGCACCGTAGCCAACACTGGTTGGAACAGCTATTACCGGTTTATCAACTAAACCTCCAACTACACTTGCTAGGGCACCTTCCATACCAGCTACTGTTATAATTACTTCGGCGTCATTTAATTTATCTAAGTTTCCAAGTAGTCTGTGAATTCCAGCTACTCCAACATCGTAAAGACGTTCAACCGAATTACCCAAAGCTTCAGCAGTTATTACTGCTTCCTCAGCAACTGGAATATCGGAAGTTCCACCACTGACAACTAAAATTTTACTCTTAGTTTTTTTAAGTTTTTGTTTTTCTATAAAAATCATCCTAGGTCTCTCATGATAAACTGCATTAGGCTCAATTTCTTTAATTCGCTGATAAACTTCTATCTCAGCCCTGCTTGCTAAAATATTATTATCATGTTTTAACATTTCTTTAACTATACCTTCAATCTCAGCTAAAGATTTTCCCTCACAATAAATAACCTCAGGAAAACCATTGCGCAAACTACGATGGTTATCTACTTTAGCAAAACCTAAATCTTTAAAAGGTAGATCTTTTAGAGAAGAAGCTGCATCTTCAACTTCAATTTCTCCACTTTTTACTTTACTTAAAATTGCTATAATATCTTCTTTATTCATTTTTAGCCTCCAAAATTTCCTTGTTCATACTCCCACTTTTATAAGGTGAAAGATCTAAAGTGACATATTGAAAACCTAAGTCTTGTAACTTGTCAGATAATTTATCCATTAAATTCAAATCCAAAATTTTCTCTCGGTCTGCTTCAGATAATTCTATTCGAGCTAAATTATTATGATCTCGCACTCTAAATTCATGAAAACCGTTTAAACGCAGTATTTTTTCTGCTAAACCTATTTTTTCTAATCTTTTTGCTGTAATCGGATTCTCATAAGAAACACGGGTAGCTAAACAGGAAAGGCTTGGTTTATCCCATGTACTTAATCCCAATTCTTTAGAAAGCATTCTAATTTCTTTTTTGGTCAACTGAGCTGTAAGTAGTGGACTTTTAATCCCTAGTTCTTTTAAAGCTTTACGACCCGGCCTATAATCATCAGTATCATCAAGATTGGAACCTTCTATTACTGTTTTACCTGCCGCATAATCTAAGATTTGATCAAAAATTACTTTTTTACAGTGATAACAGCGTTCAGCAGTGTTGGCAGCTGCTTTTTCCAGTTCTTTTAAGCTAATTTCTAGCTCTTGATGTTTTAAATTTAACTCCTGCACCAATTTTTTCATTTCTATGATTTCCTCTTCCTGTACAAAGGGGGAGTTAACTGTAACTGTTTCAAATTCAGCGCCTACTTCTTTGGCGGCTCCTACTAAAAATGTGCTATCAACACCTCCAGAAAAAGCAATTACAAAGGGTTCTAGTTCTTTTAAGCTTTCAAGTAATAAGTTGTATTTATCTTCTGTAGGTACTTTTAACATTAAATCTCTCCTATACAATTTTTAGATTTCACAAAGCTAATACAATTAATTTATTTACATAAAATCTTGAAGTTGCCAAATAACCCTTGCTATAACAAGGGTTTTAATTAAATAAAAGGTATTCACCACCTCTTGTAAAATTTACATAGTTGCAATCATAAAAATTGAAAAATGATTTCACTTTAAAAAATTATTTAAAAGTTTAAAACAAGCCACTTAAGACAATATAGTTTTATTTGTACATTTATTTACTTAAAGACGTTTATTTAATTTTTTTGAATCAAGCTAATAACTTAAATTTGAAAATAATTAAATATATTAATGTAATGCTGGTAAAAAATTGATAATAAAAATATCAAATATAATATTTTTATTTATAAATATTATATTTATTAATTATTTTTTTTACTGATTCAGGAATTAAATATTTAGTTGATAAACCAGCTTTAATTTGGTTTCTTATATAAGTAGATGATATATCAAAATAAAAATCATTAAACACTTCAATATTATTAATATAACTGTTAAAATTATCATCATTTAATATTAACTCAATATTATAACCTGGTCGATTAACAACAATAAATTTACTATTAGACAAAAAATATTCGCCTTTATACCAATTAATTATATTAAATAATAAATCAGAACCAATAACAAAGAAAACTTCTTTAGCATCAATTGTTGGGATATATTCATCAATTAATTTATAAGAATATGAAAAATCATTTTTATCTAATTCCCAAGTAGAAATAGAGAAAAAATCATTATTTTTTATAGCACCTTTAAGCATTTTAAGTCTTAAATTATCATCTGTAACTTGTTTTTTATAAGGTGGCGTGGTAGAAGGCATGAATATAATTTCATCAAAACAAAAATTACTTCGTATTTGTTCAGCAATCATTAAATGTCCATAATGTACGGGGTCAAAAGTACCCCCATAAATAGCGACTTTACTTTTTTTATTCATACTTCACCTCAAAAAATTATATATCATATTTTCTTAATCTATATGAAACTTGATAATACTTCATATCAATCCCTTTGTTCTGTAAGTATTGAGCAATTTTTCTTGCACCATAACCTTTGTCTCTATAATATGTAATTAGTTTTTTGATTTCTAGATCATTCTCATTTTCAATTAAATATTTTTCCATATTTTTTTGGTTTTTTTTCTTTTTTTTATTTAAATTATCTTCATCATTAACAGAATTAAACGAATAATTTATTTTTTCTGGAATATGCTTATTTTTGACTATTATTGTTAATTCTTTTTTTTCAAAGTTGCTTATTAAGGGTGTTGCATTATCAATAGAAAGATTAATTGTATCTTTGAAATGTCTTACATTTCTTTTGTATTTTTGGTTTAATAATTTTTCCCTAGCATTAGGATCAAATATTATTTCCAAATCAATGTTATATTTTTCGTGAGCATTTTTTTTGTATTCATCCTTAAAATGCAAAAACATTTTTTCCTTTTCAGAATAAGGCCTTTTATCGAATGAAGACAAAATTAATCTATATTGTGCTAACCTTTGATAAAGCTCAGGTAAAAGTTTTGCCTCTAAGTTTTGCGTCGAAGCTGCTATAATTATAACATTAACTGGAATATTTTTTTTTCCTCCAATCTTTCTCACTTTTTGTTCTTCCACAACTTTTAAAAGCAAATTTTGATAATTCTTTAAAGCATGAGCCTCATCTAAGAATAGTATCCCCCCATTAGCTTCTTCAATAAAACCTGATTTATTTGTTGCTCCTGTAAAAGAACCCTTAGTTGCCCCAAATATTTCAGCCGCAGCAATATCTGGATTAGTAAATTGAGCACAATTTATTTCTATAAAGGGTGCATTTGATTTTATAACACCAATATTTTTTGCAAATTCATACATCAATTTAGCTAAAAAAGTTTTTCCAGTTCCAGTCTCTCCTAAAATTATAGAATGTCTTGGTCCACCAGGAGATCCAATAGCTTTGCATGCTTTATTGACTACATTATTCAAACTATTGTCACTCCCAATAAACTTATCAAATATATTTGAAGAAAACTTTTTGTTTAACTTTTCTTTCAAATTGGTTATTTCATTATTCATTATTTTAATTTCAGTAACATCTCTAAAAATTGCTAATGCACCTTTAAATTGGTCTTTTATAATTAATGGCAAAGCATTAACAATATAATGACGGCCATCAGGATGTTCAACATCAATATTAGTATAAGGTTCTTGAGAATCTAATACTTTTAAAATAACAGCCTTTGGATAAAAATTACTTATATGATTACCTAGCATATCTTGAATTGTAGTGTTAGCATATTTTGCTGACTTTTCATTTGCATAAATAATATTTCCATTCATATCAGTAACATTAACACCTTCAGATAAACTCTGTATTATCTGATCTAATATTATACTTGTTGAATCTTTTAAAACTATACTTTTCAATTTTCAGCCTCCTATATTAAAAGCTGACTATATTTACTTCATTTGGAGATAAACTTAAAACAACACCATCTGTATAACCAGAGCCATCATTAACTGCAATCAAATAAGGAATTTCTAATTCACGAGCACGCTGAGAAATTTTTTCCATCATTTTGATACTATTGCTTTTCTCAAAAGTTAAAGCTGAAGAAATAATCGCTTCAGCTTGTTTAAATGTTCCGGAAATAATAAATCCAGGGCCTCCCGGAAAACCTTTTAAAATTAAACCATTATCTAATTTTTCAGTACTTTCACTAATAGACCTTGACTCTTCATGAGGATCTCCAATAATTCCACCAGAACACCCCTCTTTTAATTCAATTTTAAAAGAAGCACCTAGGGCTATAATATTCTTGGGAGTTTTTTTTGTTAATTCTTTACTTAAAAAATAATCAATTAAAAAAGCCTCATTTTTAGCCGAATCTCTAAGTTTCCAATTTTTAAATCTGTTTTTTAACATATTAAAATATAACTCATTATTTTTTTTAGTAGAAATACCAACTATTAATATTTTTTCGTTAAGCGCAGAAAACACTTCTAAAACAAAAGGATATAATTTATTCATCTTCAACATACTCCTTAAGCATATGTAATGGTTTTTTATAGTTTTCTTTAAATATTAAATGGTTTAAAATAAAAGTTTTTATTACCATATAGATAAGCTGTTTTATCTCATCTAATTTATTAGAAAAAGCAAAAACATGACAACTGTCCTTGATACCAGCAACTTGAGAAGATAGAGCAGTTAATGGTCCGAATTTTTGAACTAAAGAACATTTTAAAGCCTCTTCTAAAGGTGAAATCCTTCTATCAAGCCAATTTTTATAAAACTCTATATTATTATCATAATTTTCAAGCCTCATATTGTCTATTATAAAAATAGTATCATATTTTTTAATTTCATTTAATTTTTTTTTAATTTCTGTAATTTCGTTTTTACATAAGATAAAATTTATATAGTCAAAAAATGTCATAAACTCTTGCCTTATAAAGTTTTTAATTTCTTTATAAATATTTTTAGTCAAAAAACGGTTATCAATTATGAGTATACCTAATTGCACTTTTTCCCTCCCTATGTGGATATTTATTTATTACAGCATTTGCTATATTATCACAAATTTTTCTTTTATCTAAAGGTTCATTTATAGAGTTTAAAGCAGCATCTAAAGCTGCCAAGGCTTCAATTTGAGGCCCTGGCAGTGTAATAATTAAACTATTTTTGATTAGTGCAACAACAATTTTTGACCAAAGATGACCATTATAGCCATATATTGATATTGTCTCATAATCAGAAGCAAGTTTCAATATGCTTTCATGTGAATAGTCATTAGCAAGGGATTTTGTTGACTTACCTCCACCCCCTGTACCACCAACTGTTAATATGAGTTGGTAATTTTTTTGAACACTTTGATTAATAGCCTTAGTAATTAATTTTTTCTTATCTCTTACGGGTTTATTACGTTTTATTGAAGCTGCAGGATATTTTTCAATTAATCTTGACATAATTTTAGGACTATTAGTGTCTATTAAAATACCCTCATAGATTTCATCCCCAGTTGGAATAATAATAATTTTATTCATATTAAAATCGCCTTTCAGCAGCACATGCATATTGTGATCCAGGGATTATATCTTTAACATCAACTGCTTTGGCTTTTTTAAGTTTAGAAATCTTTGCAATTTCAGTTGCAGTTAAACCAGGAACTAATGATAAAACTTTTATAACTCCCTCTTTATCTTTAATAATTCTTTCTGGAGGAAGATTATAAATATCCATTTCTAAAGAATCACTTGTTACTCCAACAACTCGAACCGGTCTCTTAAATAAATCATATATTTTTTCTTCCAATTCTTCAGGTTTTAGACCTTTTACTTTTATTCCTTCAATTTTTACTATAGTTTTATCTGCATATGCTACAACTTGCTCCATTATAAACACCTCTAATTAATATTAATACTTATTTTTTTTACTACATTTTTAGAATCTACTCTTTTAGGTTTGCTAACTCCCGGAATTATTTTCTCAACATTTTCGATTATTTCTTCTTTTGTCATTTGTGGGGAAGGTTTTTCTAAGTCTTCTTTTTTTATACCAATACTATTTAATTCTTCCCAAGCAGAATTATTAATATTATCAAGATCTATTTTAGTTCCTAATGAATGGGCAACTTTTAATACTGCAGGTGAACATCCTATATCTTTTCCAGGTACCATTCCAGATTCTAAAGCTCTTATTATATATTTGGCAAGCACATCTTTAGGAGCAACAATAATAGGAATATTTTCTTTTAACGTTTTAGCATAATCACCAGAGCCATGTGCTGTTTCACCAGCACTGAACTGTCTAGTAGGAAAAACTCTACCAAATTTTTCAGCTACTGTCATACCAATTCCAACAGAAATTTCTTGACCAGTAACACCAAGTAATATATCGCCATCTTCCATTATTTGTTTTTGCCCTAAATATGGTAACAACATTTCCTCCATAGTAACTGCATTCATTACTTCCGTAGCAGAGTTATTATTAATAGCTGCTCCTGTCATTACAACATTATGAACAGGTATTAATTTTTTAGCAGGATTTGGACCTCTAAATAGTATATTATCTTCAAAATTATAAGCTTTTATTTGTTTCAAATGTGGTTCTTCTGTAATTAAATTTTCTGTAACTTCCATTGCTTCCATATTAAGAATCCCAAATTCAGGATGCACTTTCCCTTTGTCTCCAGCTGCCATTGTTGTTATAGCACTTTCAACAACTATACCATCACTCGTTGTTGTAATTGCATCCATATCAAAAATATTTATTGCAACTGGTGAATCTAAATATTCTGCAATAATATTAGCTGCCTCTTCTTCTGTTATATCTATAGCCTTTATATCCTTTAAATCTACAAAAGCCATATTTATAGGAACGCCTTGTTTAACACCAGTTCCCTTCTCCATTAAACGTATTTTAAGTTTTTTCATTTTTAACCTCCTTAGTGTTTTCCAATACTAGGGCGACGATCATCTATATTATCAAATCCATCAAGTTCAACTTGTTCTGTTGGATGGATAATATTAATAACTTCTAGTATTGCTTTAGTTGGATTCTCTTCTTTATCATAACCTTTTACTATAACTGTATGCATCGTTTCCGGTACTCTTGGCATAACAATAACCTCAATTTCCGAAGATTCTTTGTCCATAGATACCTCTTCTACAGCTTTTTCAATTCTTCCTGTTCTTAAGGACTGCATTTTTGCGGATTTTAAAGACTCTAGCCCTTTGATTTTTAATTTCTTGTTTGGTGAGCCTTTTAATACTGCACCTTGTATTTTAAGTTTGAATTCTGGTAAACTAGTGTGCATTAATCTCATTATAATACCTCCTATATTTATTATACTTAATTCCAAATAAAGTTGTTATTTTTAAATTTCCATTCCTTAAAATCACTTATATATTCTAAATTAGAGTTTTCTTCAATTTCTGGTGCTAAAGCATCAGAAACATAAAATTCCTCTAATTCCATAGTGTTTTTAATAATTACTATTTTTGCACTCTTGTTTTCAACTGGGCCAATTGTTTTTAAAGCAGTGTTAACTAATTCAAAATCATTCTCTAGTATCACAGGGATTTTACCTCTTTCTAAAAAAGATGTTGGTATTACATTTGCATACATAGCATCATAATCAATACTATCAACAAGTTTTCTCGTAGTTAAATCTGCTAGTCCAACTCCTAAAGCATTCCCATAAGAATCATCTCTTAAATTCAAAACAGCAATTTTCTTATAGTCTGGTAATTTTGGCTCTTTTACACCTCGAACTTTGAATCTTCCTAATACATTAGTATCCATTCCTGTACCGCTTATTGATTTTCCCATTTCATATACAATTAATAAATCCAATTGAGAAAATGGAAGAGTAGGCATTAAAGCCTTTGATTTTTTTAATAACTCTGGTTCTATAGAATCAATTTTATCTTTAGGAATTGCTTTAATAATTTCTGTTTTATCTAAAGCGTTTTCTACTATTGCTATTCCAAAAAGAATAGGTGCATTCTCCATAATAATACGTGCAGCCTGAGGAATTGTATTAGATAATCCATAACTGTGCATTGTACTACATCCTGTATGTTTCCCTAATCCAACAGCCATTATTTTCATTAATCCGCTTTCATAATTTCCTCTAAAGTCAGTATGTGCCTTCACTCTATTCATTAGTATAATCCCATCACAGTTTAGGGCATTCTTGTCTAAATAAACAGGGGCATTATTCTTAGTCACTCCAATTTTTTCAACTTCCATTGATGATAATATTTTAGCCCCAACTTTATCTTCTGTTATTCCTAAAGTTTTTAACACTTTTATTTGACCTTCATCAGTCGCTCCCCCGTGACTTCCCATTGCAGGAATGATAACGGGTTTTCCACCACATTCTTTCACTTTATTTACAACTGAAATGACAAGTTTATCAATATTATCTATCCCTCTGCTCCCAACAGTAATAGCTATTTTATCATTTGGTTTAATCATTTTAGATACATCAACATTATCCATTTCATATCTTATCTTCTCATCTAAATTATGTATTGTATTTGTTTTGAATTTTTGTTTTATTTTTGCAATTGTAGGTATAATAATTATCTCCTCCTTTTTCATTAATTTATTATTAAATTATATTAAAATAAACTAGGTAAAAACATTGAAATTGATGGAATAAACGTTATCAAAAGTGTAGCAACTATTAAAGCAAGCATGAAGGGTATCGCTGCTTTCGAAATATTTTCCATTGAAATTCTTGAAATACCACAAGCAACAAACAAATTAACACCAAGAGGAGGTGTTATCATACCCATAGCTGTATTTACAACCATAATTACCCCAAAATGAATTGGATCTATACCAATTTCCAGCGCTAAAGGTAGAAGAATAGGTGCCAAAATAATAATTGCTGCATTTGTTTCAATAAAACATCCAACAAAAAGTAATAAAACGTTTATTAATAACAAGACAATTACTGGATTTGTAGAAAAGTTTAATACAGCATTAGCAATTTGAGTAGGAATTTGTTCAATATTTAATAACCAACCAAATATTGTTGCTGTAGCAATAATTAACATTACAACTGAAGTGCTTTTAGCAGAATCCATAAAAACATCAGGTAGATCTTCAATTTTTAAATCTTTATAAACAAACATTCCAACAACAAAACCATATAATACAGCAACTGCAGCGGCCTCTGTCGGAGTAAAAATACCTCCATATATTCCACCTAAAATAATTACTGGCATTAATATCGCCCAAATAGCATCTTTAAAAGATTCTAAAAATTCCTTAAAAGAAGCTTGTTCTGTACCTTTATATCCTTTTATTTTAGATATAACATAAGCTACAAGTATTATTATTCCACCATATAATAATCCTGCACCAAATCCTCCTAAAAATAAATCTCCAATTGAAGTACCTGTAACTACACCATAAGTAATCATTGTAATGCTAGGAGGAATAATAACCCCAAGTGATCCTGAAGCTGCTTGAACAGCACCTGCAAAACCTTCACCATAACCTTCTTTTATCATAGCAGGTATTAAAATGGACCCCATAGCGGCTACTGTAGAAGGGCTAGACCCAGAAATAGCTGCAAAAAACATACTTGTTACAACGGCTATTATTGCTAATCCTCCTGTCATAGATCCAACAACATTTTTAGCCATTTTTATTAACCTAGTAGATATACCACCATTCTGCATTAATGACCCTGCAAGCATAAAAAATGGAATTGCCATTAATGTAAAAGAGTTGATAGATGTAAACATTTTTTGAGGAATTACTAATAAAGAAGGACCTCCCAAAAAAAACATACCAATAGCAGCAGCTAAGCCTAAACAAAATGCGATTGGAATATTAAATAATAATAAAAAAGCAAAAGCACCAAACAATGTTGCAGCCATTTATACTCCTACCTCCTTAGTCTCTTTAGCAAGTTCTAGAGCTTCTTCTACTTCGCAAGATTCAAAATTTATTTCATCAGCAGTAAATGTATCCCATGTATTCTGAAACATCCTAATAAACATAAAAATACTTCCAACAGGAACCCCTAAATATGCCCACCATATTGGAATTCCAATAGCTGGAGAAGTTTGCCCCATCGCTATTTGCATATTAACAACTTTAAATCCAAAAATTATTATTATTAAAATAAATATAAGGCCCATTATATGACCTATCATTTGACCAATTTTCCTATATTCTTTTGGTAAAAGCCTTAAAGCTATTTCAACACCAACATGAGCGCCACTTCTTACACCAATACTACCACCAAAAAATGTTAACCAAATCATTAAATATCTAGCTGCTTCTTCAGTCCAAGAAAGTGGTGAGCTAAAAATAAATCTTGCTGCTACTTGCCAGATAACTAATATAGACATTATTCCTAAGATGGTAATCACTAAATATTTCTCAAAATTATCAATTAATTTTTTGAAAGAATCCATTATTTCCTCCTTTTTTTATAAAAGAGGCTAATCAGATTAGCCTCTTTTATAATTTTTCTGTAATCAGATTAATTAATTATTTCTCACTTCTTTTACCTTATTTAAAACCCTATTTAATAATTCAGTTCCAATTTGGTCTTCATACTTATCATAAACAGAAGATGTTGCCTCTTGAAATATTGATTTATCTACCTCAGTAATTTCTAAACCTTTTTCTTTTAGATCATCAACTAATTCATTATCCATTTTTTTAACTAAATTTCTTTCAAAATCTCTTGCTTCATAAGCAGCTTCTTGGATTGCATTCTGTTCAGATTCACTTAAAGACTGCCATACTGATTTACTAACTAATAATGGTGAAGCCGCATAAAAATGTCCGGTTAATGATAGGTATTCTTGCACTTCATAGAACTTTGATGTATCAATTATTGGTAGTGGGTTTTCCTGTCCATCAACTGTACCTTGTTGCATAGCTGTAAATAATTCTCCAAAACCCATAGGTGTAGGTAAAGCACCCATTGCTTTGAAACTGTCCATATGTACAGGATTTTGCATTAATCTAATCTTTAATCCCTTTAAATCTCCTGGCTTTTCAATTTTGCGCTTAGAATTAGTTACATGTCTAAACCCATTTTCCCAATATGTTAAACCTATAATATTCTTCTCCTCTAAAGACTCTAGTAATTCTGTTCCTATTTCACCATCTAAAACAGCATATGCTTCTTCTCTAGTCTGAAAAATAAATGGTAAATCAAATACTTGGAATTTTTTTGTGAATCCAGATAATGGAGCAGTTGAAACGAGCGACATATCTAAAACACCAAATTGTAAACTCTCAATCATTTCTCTTTCGTCTCCAAGCTGTGAACTATGATATACTTGAATTTCTAAATCTCCATCAGTTTTTTCAGCAACTAATTCTGCAAACTTTTCCAAACCTGTTTGATAAGGATGAGTTGGTGCCAAGACATGTCCTACCTGAAGAGTCCTAGCTGAAGCAGGAGTAACAAATAACAATAAACTAATAATAGAAATCAACACTAATATTTTAATTTTTTTCATTTTTTTTCCCCCATTAATTATTTTTTTTGCCTTAATAATTATTTGCTTATTATTTGTTAAATTATTGATTTTTAAGGCATTTGAATTAATATTATATTGTAAATCAATTTTCTTATAATTTTAAACTTCTATCCTCCTTCCACTATTATTATAAAATTATACATTTAAACATTTTATCTATCTATAATATATTGCAATTATCATGCCAAAATAATTAAACCTCCTACAACAAGCTATTTGTCAGTATTTTTAGAAAAATTTAAAATTTACATATTTTATATTCAAACATTATTCAAACATTATTCAAACATTATTCAAACATTATTATAATTAATCGTCTCTTCTTAGTTGAGCTAGCCCCTCTAATCTTGGACAAGCTTTAATATGATTTGTTAAATACAGTTTTTCAGTAAGTTTAATATTTATGCGGCAAATTTAATATCCGGGCATTATATAGACCTTAGGATAATACAATATTTTTAATTAGTTTCAAAACAATTTAGCCTGATATAAATCTTAAATCATAAAATCTTCAAAACTTACTTAAAACTACCTCTCTTAGAAATCAAAAGCTGCCCAATACCTCGACCAAAGAAAAACTTTTGTCGATTTGAAAAGCTTTATTGATAGTAATATAAGTTTTTAGATGGCTTTTATTAGCTAAAGCTAAATTATATCTAATAAAGAAAATAAAGGAAAAATATTTCTGAGGGTGAACTATAGTAATAACAAATTTAGTTCGGGAGGAGATAATTAATGAAATCTACAGGTATTGTGAGAAAAATTGATGCTCTTGGGAGGATGGTAATTCCTGTTGAGCTCAGAAAGACTATGAACATTAATAAAAAGGACTCGTTGGAGATTTTTGTGGATGAAGATGAGATAATTTTAAGAAAATATGTGCCGGCCTGTATTTTTTGCGGCAGCGCTGATGATGTTATTGAATTTGAAGGTAGAACTATTTGCGGCAGCTGTAAAGAAAAAATAGCAGCAAAATAATAAAATCCCGGTGATACTCTAAAATTCAAGCATCATCGGGATTTAATTTATAAAGACTATTTTTATTTATTTTAATATTTCTAGCTAAATTAGGAGCTCTGCAGCTTACTCTCCCTTATAACTTCCTCCATAAGCGACTGCAGGTAATCTCGCATACTTAGATCATGAATATAATACATATTTTTGGTGAATTTATGATTTTCTTTTTTTAAAAATAATTTCTTCGCCTTATAATTTTTATCTTCCTCATACTTTTTCAGCTTAATATTATCTTTTAACTCTTCAATTTTTTTATTGAGATAAACATTGAGCCCATAATTATTATTTCTGGCTATTTTTTAAAGTTTTTATAGATCTTAAGATCAAAATTCCCGCTGTAAGTTTTTTTGAAACTAATCTTTCTAAGCATCTTCTTCATTACTATCACCTATTATTTAATTCTATATCGAAGTTATTTCACCTTTTTTATCATTTAGCTTGAATATTATAAAAATATTTAGTAAACTTATATTATACTTAATATACTTAGTAAACATAAGTAAACTATAGTATATTATAATAATTAATTTATTTTTTTAAAATTTAGTCTGACTAAATAAAAATAATTTAAAAGCAATGGAGGGTTGCTATTATGGCAGAAACCTGGAGTGTTAAAGTAGATAAGAAAAGATAAATCAGCTGGCTGATATGAGTGATTTTGAGAATAGAGGTGATTTTGTAGAGCATTTACTTAGACTTTATAATATTTCTACTCTTCAGAATGAGTTGCCTGAGTTAACCGGCGATTTAGACTCTCTGCAGACTATCACTAAAGAGATAACAGATATTTTTACTGCTATGGGCGCTAAAATGACTGTTGCTTTAAGAGATAAAGATAATAATTATCTAAAGCAGCTTAAAGAAAAGGGTGAGTCTATAGCTCAGCTAAAAGATAGTTATAGTAAACTGGAAAAAGAATATAAAAACTTGAAAACTGTTGATCAGGAAAAGATTGACACTTTGAGTGAAGAATTATCGGAACAGGAAAATAAACTAAATGATTTGAAAAAAGATAACGAGCAGCTGGAAAATTCTCTAGAGACCAAAGATGATCTCCTCTATAATCTAAAGGAACAAAAAAATGAATTAAAATATGAGATCCATCGTAAAGATGAGCAGTTAGAGAAATTGCCTGAGATTAAAAAGAGGCTAAAAAAACTGGGCGCTCAGCTGGAAGAAAAAGAAGAAGAAAACTCCATGCTGCAGCAGAAAATAGAATCTCTTGAAAAAGAGCTTCTGGATAAGGATATTCTTAGAGATAATATGAAGGAAAAAATGATAAACGAAAAAGAACGAGCACTGCTAGAGCAGGAGAAAGAATACCAGGAGCAGCTGCAGGAAGTTAGGGATGAATATAATGAGAGGATTCAGGACCTTTTAGCTCGGTTAGAAAAAGGGGATAATTAGTTTGAAGCAGTTTTATATTAAAGCTTATAATTCAGCTGTTGAGCATGGCAATAACCAGTTAAGAAAGATGGTCTGGGCGAAAAATAAGGATCAAGCCTACGATGAGTTCTATAAGCAGTTTGAGAAACCAGGAACTGTTGACTCAAGCAATGTATATATCAGAAAAATCATAGAAGTTACTGAGGAAAACAGAGACTCTATGAATGATTATTAATTTAATCATCTTCTAATTTTCTTTTAAATAAGATTTAATTCTCCAGTGATATTCTATATTTAGAATAAAAGAAATCAAGTTATCCCCTTTTTAAAAGCTGCTACAAAGTGCAGCTATCATATAGATTTTTGTACTCGATAATTTTCTCCTTTTTTATCCTGCTCCTTTCCCTGGAGTGGGTTTTTTTATTTTAAAATAGTCTTGTTTTTGCAGCTAAATTCGTTTATTGGTCATTTTGCGAAGATTACATTTAATTATTAATAATCTAATCCCTTTTAACCTTGGATAAGTTTTATTATAATTTATTACTGCTTTAGCACAAAATTTAATATATCCTTGCTCAACAAAATTATCTATTTGATATTTTTAATTGAATAATATAGACTAATAATAATTATTATAACAATGATAATCAAAAAAACAATTTCAGATTCATTCATTAATCTAGAAAATGGTAAGTCCATATTTTGTTCATCTCCTTTTTTTAAGTAAGATTTTGATATCTTACTATCTCTCTCTAACATAATTAAATAAATTTTTAAAAATAATTTGATTTAATTATGTTAGGCAACACTAATGACAAAAAGAAAATATAAGACTAAAATTGATCAAAGTTTTTCAAATCTCAGTAGTTAATGATTCTAAAATTACAATTGATTATCATTTAAACCTAACTATGAGGACAAAAATACCTGTAAGTTATTAAAAGAGAACTGTATAAAGGCATCAATTTTATAGATTAATAGCTGTTTCTTCATCCACAAATTATTAGTTTTGAAACAAGTACTAACAATTATAATTAAGCCTCTTTTAGAGACTAGATATTTATGTAAACTGGAATTTTTTATTGCTTACTTTTCTCCTGATTCTTATAATAGAAGACTGCGGCAATTAAAAATAGCACCAATACTACTAGTAAAACAATTATAGGATTGACATCTCTTTCTGATACTTCAGCTCCTATTTGCCACTCTGTATGATTACCCATCGAGTCTGTAGCTACAATAGAAGCAGCTTCTGGTATATTTGAGTAATCAAACTTTCCTTCCTGATCGACACTTCCTTCAACAACTTTGTTTTCAAGCTCATTATAGATAGTTATTTCCGCTTCATTGGAAAAAGAACCATTTGAAATAACCTGAATTACGCCTCCTTCTAATGGTTTAATAGATATATCATGACCATGACCATGCGCATAAGTGATACCAACTAGACTAAACAGCATTATAATGACTGCAATTAAAATTATTATCGTTTTATTAGTAAAAATCATTTTTTCCTCCTTTATTTAAAATCGTTACGCACCTCTAACTCAAAATTCCAATATCAAGTACAATAAACCAGCTTAAAACCAATAAAACTTTTGTAAAAAAGATTAAATCATCCGCATGCAACTTAGAATCATGATTTACATAAATCTTATTATTAAATCCTCTGGCCAGCATAGCCTGATAGACTCTCTCGGAGCGTTCCAAACTATTAAAAAGTAGCATAGCAATTAAATAACCATAGCTTGAGTAAGTTTTGAGAGTTGATTTATTTTGAAGTCCCCTAGCTTTGGCTGCCCTGAGCAGTTTAGTTAATTCCTTTTTTAAAACAAAAATATAACGATAGAAAAAGAAAGCCAGCAAAATCAACTTTTTAGGTAATTTAAAGTAATTTAAAGCCTGTAATAAATTTTTTATTTCGGAGGTAGCAAGTAAAGCTATCATAGCTATCATAATCGAGTTTGTTCTTAAACTAATAGTTAAAGCATAATATATTCCCTCCAGAGATGCTGTTAATGGTCCCAGTGTCCAGAATTCTCGCCCTTCATAAGTAAAAGGAATAAATAACCATACACTACCTGTAAAAATATTAATCAATATAATTCGTTTTATTACTTTTTTAAATTCTAACCGGGCAGCACTTAACAAAACAATACTGAAAAAAAGAGCCTGACCAAGCATTAAAATGTTGCTGCTGGCTGCTGTTATAAGAGCAAATAAAAAAATAATTATTAGCTTAAGTCGGGGATCAGTTTTATGTAAAATTGAATTTCCATTCGCAAAACTCTGGTTGATTGCTTCCATACCTGGGCCCCCTTTCCATTTAATTAAGTAAAATTCAAAACTATTTTTTTATTATTTCAGGCTTGATTTTAAGTAAAAAAAGTATCACTAAGGCTGTTAATCCACCTTCTAATAAAGCAATAGGTAAATCTGATAGAGAAATCAAGGCTGCCAGTTCCATAAATGATGCCTCGGTCATCACAAGAGCAAAAATTGATAAAAAGGCTGCTCCAAGCACTCCAATAAAACCGCCTGTAAAACCTGCGATAATAATTTTTTTCCCTTCTTTAAGTTTTTCACCAACAATAATTTTAAAAATAAAAAAAGATAAAAGTCCAGGCAGAGCAAGAACAAGGGTGTTGACCCCAAGTACAGTTAAACCTCCAAACTGAAATAAAACAGCCTGCAAAAACAAAATTAATAAATAAACAGGAAATATTCCCCAGCCCAAAATTACACCTGCAAGACCATTTAAAGTTAAATGAACAGAAACAGCTCCTAAAGAAAGATGAAGTAATGAAACAACAAAAAGGGCGGCTGAGACTATCGCTGTTTTAGGTATATCTTTTTCTTTGATTTTTTTTAATCCGTAAGCTGTTCCAACTGCTGTTCCAGCTATGCCAACTGCCAGTACAGGAATTGAAAGAACTCCTTCACTTATATGCATTCTAATTACTCCCTTTAAAATTCCTTTTTATTTAAATAATCACTAATCCTTATTTGAGCTTCTTTGATGCTCAAAGGTAGAGGTTCTCTATTAAATTCCGGAATTTCTTCAATAATTTGACTTACTATAGGTAAATTCAAATTAGCCTTCTGCAGTAAAGATTTATTATGCAAAAGTGATCTCCCCCCTTCAGCCAATAATTTACCATCTTTTAAAATCAATAACTTTTCGGACCACTCAGCTGCAAAATCAATATCATGGCTAACAATGATTAGCGTCTTTCCAGATTGATGTAATTTATCCAAAATTGAAATCAAATTATCCTTTCCCCCTGGATCTAAAGCTGCTAGCGGTTCATCAAAAACTATAATTGGGGGATCAACAGCCATAATTCCTGCAATAGCAACTTTTTTCTTCTGGCCATAACTTAATTTGTGAGGTGTTTTATCTTTTAAATGGTAAATATCAAGATCATTCAAAACTTTATTTATTGTTTCTTCAAATCTATGTGGAGAAACTTTTTTGAAGTTATTTAAACCAAATAATATATCTTCGTAAACAGTGGGACAAAAAACCTGATCATCAGGATCCTGCATAACTAACCCCACATTTTCTCGAATCCAGTTTTTATTTTCTTCATTAACAGGAAAATTATCTATGGCCAGTTTTCCTTCCTTGGGAAAAATCAAAGCATTTAAATGCAACATTAATGTTGTTTTTCCGGCTCCATTAGGACCAAGAACCATAGTTTTACTACCTCGAGGAATTTGGAAAGAAATATTTTTAAGAGCTTTAATTCCATCATCATAACTATAACTTAAATTTTCTGCTTCAATAATTGATTGCAAATTATCACTCCAATTTTTGAGTATAGATTTTAGTTATAATTAATCTTATGTATTTATCTTTCTTATAATTTTCATAAGTTAAGATAATTATACCTATCATAAGTTTATTACTTTTGATTCTCTACCTCTATAATTTTATTTCTAACTAAATCTATAATTATTATATAACAATTCTTGTTTCTGTAAAAATAACCAGAAATAAAATGGTATGTATAAATATTATTTATTCAAAACTTCATTCATGCTACCGCTTCTATAGCCTTCTAAATCAATAGTGATATAAGTATATCCTATATCTTTAAATTTATTAACTATTTTTTCTCTTTTTTCTACCAGCAAGGGAAGATCCTCAGGCATTACTTCAATCCTAGCTGTTTTTTGATCGTGATGCCTGACTCTAAATTGACTAATTTTCAGGTTTCGCATAAATCTTTCTGCCTGATCTACCATTTCTAATTTATCAACTGTTATTTCATCACCATAAGGGAAACGGGAAGAAAGACAGGCAAAAGCCGGCTTATTCCAGGTCGGCAAATTATATTCTTTAGATAAAGCTCTAATATCATCTTTTGTCATTTCTGCTTCTTTGAGTGGACTTTTTACTTCCATTTCTCTAGCTGCCTGCATGCCAGGACGATAATCATGAAGATGGTCATCATAATTTGAGCCATCCAGAACATAATTATATCCCTTTTCCTTAGCAACCTTTATAACTTCTGAAAAAAGTTCTTTTTTGCAGTAATAACATCTTTTTTGATCATTTTTTACAAAGTTTTCATTATCTAATTCTGTTGTATGGATTAGATGATGTTTAGCACCCATATTACGCGCAAGTTTTTCTGCTTCCTTTTCTTCTTCCGAAGGATAGGTTTCTGCACAGGATGTTACCGCAAGTACATTATCCTCTCCCAGAACATCTATAGCTGTCTTTAATAAAAAAGTGCTGTCTACTCCTCCAGAAAATGCAATAGCAACTGATTTCAGTTCTCTTAGTATTTTTTTTAGTTTTGAATTTTTATTTTCTATGTATTCCATTTTTAGTAACCTCCCAGTTATTAATTTACAAATAAAACTAAACATATCATTTATTTTATTTTATAAATTTATAATTCCTCTGAACTCAACTATTAAATCTTTTTTAGTCAATTATTAATCCTCTTTCCCTCCACATAAATATCTATTCATCGATAGTAATAACTTGTGGCTAGCTTAAATATAAGTAATCCTCTTTTTTTCGTAATTCTTTTTCCTTTCCCAACATAAAAGTGATAAATCAATAATTAATACTAAACTTTAATAGCTTTATAAACTCTCAAAGTTTTAGTGGTAGGTATATTTTCTTCTTTAACACCAAGAAAGTTGTTAACCTCTAATAATACATTAACAACATCCTTTTCATATTCATTTAGTTTTTCCTGATAGATTGGGTCGTACTTGTCATATAAATTTTTTATATCTGCTTTCTTATAAAACTCTTTTAAGTGTTCTGGTAAATCATGAAGTTTATTCAAGCCACCATAAGAAGGAATACCTTTACTCACTACTTCAAAATCTGGAGGATTACCTAGATGTTTTATTGCATGAACATAATAATAGCCTCTAACTTCTTTATTATTATAATAATTATTATCTTTTAACTCTAAATCAATTTTTTCTAAATCATTTCTAACAGCTTTTCTTGTTTCAGAAAAAAATCTATTTTCATCATCATAGCCGGTATAATTCATAAACGAAAATAAAGTAAAAACCCTTATATCGTTTATGTGTTTAACTTTTCTATTTAAAAATTCTTTATCAGCATCAATATCAAATTTAGCACCAATTAAAATATTTTTATTTATTATTATTTTCTTAGTAGAACTAGTACCTTCTAAATCATAACTCCATTCTTTGAAATCAGATTCAGGTAATGCCTTTATTACAATCTCTTCTCCCTCATCATATAATCGTTTATCTGGTAATAATTCTATTTTTCCTTCACCTTCTATAACCTTGGTTGCAATAGAATATTTTGCTGCTATAACAGTTCCATTAACTAATAAGATTAAGATCAAAATAGTAGCTAATATAAGTCTTTTTTTATTCATGATATTCTCCTTTATGCATTATTTAAACACTTCAACTACTACTGACTCAGGTATCCACATATAATCTATACCCTCATCATTAAGAGGAAACTCAAAGTAGTACCAATTACCATCTAAATCTATCTTATACTGATCACTGCCTTCTAATCCTTCAAGCCACTGTTCTTCAGCAATAGCTAATTCATCTTCATCATTAACTGGATCTTCAGGAAAACCTTCCCTAATAATCTTCAGCTTGTATTCACCTTCTGGAAAGTTAAAACCCGATTCTTTAAATGTTTTAGCAGTATAAAATTCTCCAACTTGATAATTAATCATGGTTTCATCTCCAATTTTAATAGTTTTTAAAATTGTATGGGGTGGATAAATAAACAAGTGCGGCTAAGAAGTGGTCTGTAGCAAAATTTTTGAGCCTTTATAGCCGATTTTCTTGGTTTTATGTAGATAAATATATTTTGTAGTTAACCCCTCTTAAAACCTAATTTCAGGCTTCTGAGCGGGGTGTATTATGAAAAATATATATTATATTTTTGGTTTTTTATTAAAAATTTAATAATTATTCTTTGTATTTATCATAATCGATAAAGAAATCTTTCCACTTGTAATTAGATTCTTTTGATTGCTGCTCATTCTCTTTAGATTCGTTTTTAGAGTTATTAGCATTATTTTTAAAAGTATTAGCCTGAGATAAAACTGAATTTAACTGATCAACAGTATAAATTTCATCTTCTATAAGCATAGATATCCTGTTAAAGAAAAAAGCTTGGTTATGTCCGCCTAAACCGCAATATTCAATTGTCTTTAAGATAAGCTGCTCAGACAATCCATTGATCATATACTCTTTGATCTTTTCAGCCTGGAAATTATTTGGATATGTAGAAAAAGCTTTTTCAAAATTTTTTTTGATTTTTGTTAAATCGCCTTTTTTATTATTTTTATTATTATTATTAATTTCTGTAGTAATCTCTGTTAATGTTTCGTTGGATTCAACGATTCCATTTGTTGATTTCAACGAAACCATACTATCACTAGCTTTATCTGTCTCAAATCCATTTGTTGATTTCGAAGATTCCATGTTATTACTGGATTCGTTGATTTCAACAAATCCATTTGAGGAGTCCTCTTTATTTTGAAGAAATTTCATAAAAAGTTCAGTAAATTTTTCTTTATTTAATTTATAATGGGTAGTTGGAGCTCCATTAGCTTTGATTAATTTAGTTTCAATGATCCCTTTTTCTTCTAAATACTTTCTTGCTTTTCTAATTGCATAATCGCTTAAAAAATAGTCTTCTTTCCACTCTTTATTTGATTTATAAATAAAGCCATCTTCTCTGCTACCCTTATCTGATAGATAAATTATTTGAGATAGAAAAAGACCAATATAGAGATCTTCATCACAAAAACGAATAAAACTTTTTGGTATTGCCAAGATATTTTTTTCGCCAGCAAACGACTTTATAGTCTGGAATATCTGGTATTGATATGTACTTGTCATTTATTATTCACCCCGTGTAGAATCTTTAAAAACATAAGTATACAGCATAAGGATATCCAGAGTAGATAAAATAGTCAAAAAATTCTATGTAATTACATAATTATTCATATAAGTAATTATGCTCTTACATTAATGCATAATTACATATTTAAATATTTCAGAAAATTATAATAAATATAATTACATATTTAAATATTGATATATTAGAAAAAATCTTCTATGATTTCCTTAAGAGATTCAACCAAATCATCATCAGGTGAGGAAACTCTTTTTACTTCATTAAAATATTCTTTATCTAGATTTTTTAATAATAACCAGCCTAATTCAATTGCATTTTGCTTACTGAGATTCATACGGAGCTCTTTCCTGAATTTTCTTTTACAGGCTGTAAAATTATCCTCCATATCTGGTTTTATCATAAAAGAAGATCTATAAGGCTCCTCATCAACAGCCCAACTATTGTTTAAAACGTCAGTTTCCTTTTTCTTATCAGATTTTGGAGTTTCTTGTTCTTTATTATTATCTTTTTCATTTTTATTTGAAGAATTATTTTTTTCATCGTCATTATTTTTAGATTTTTGACCAGATATTCTATTTCCAATATTACTTAAAATTTCTTCTGAACTTCCAAGTCTATTCTTCTTTTTCGACATGCTCCATAACCTCCTCAGCTAGACTGGTATAATTTTTAGCACCTCTAGCTCTGCCATCATATTCAAATACAGTTTGGTTATTGCTTTGAGCTTCTTTCAACTTAGTATTAGTCTTAATTATAGTTTTAAATACTTTCTTTTTAAAATATTCATTAATTTTTTCAGTCATTTCTTTATGTAATGATAGCCTAGCATCGTGCATAGTAATTAAAACGCCCATAATTTCCAAATCATGATTAACTTCTTCTTGAACTTCTTCATAAGTAGATAGAAGCATTTCTATACCATATAACCCATATACCTCAGGCTGCATAGGTATAATAATGTAATTTGAAGCACTTAATGCATTAATAGTTAAAATTCCTAATGATGGTGGACAATCAATTAAAATAAAATCATAATCTTCTTTTAACGAATTGGAAAAAGATCTTGATAATAGTGAAGCAGAACTAATTTTTCTTGCAAATTCTAATTCTGCACCTGTTAATTCAAAAGCTGACGGAATGATATCTAAATTTTTGTGACTTGTTTTTTTAATAATACTTCCTAATGGTAAACCTTTATCTTTTAAAACATCAAAAATAGTATTCTTTTGTGCATAACAATCTATACCTAATGTGGCAGATAGATTCATTTGTGGATCTAAATCAATTAAGAGAACTTTATTTCCTTTTTCAGATAGAGCATATCCCAGGTTGTGTGTAGTTGTAGTTTTACCTACACCACCCTTCTGATTTACGATTGAAATTATTTTAGCCATCTTATTACCTCCCAAATGCAATAATACCTTATCTTTTATGCTATCATACTAATTCTCTATAGACAATAAACTTCCTGCATTAATTAGATAAAAAAAGGAAAAAAGATTAAATTTAAAAGAGAAAAACCTTATATATCAATATAATTAAACTAATTAGAAAAATAATATGATGAAACTAGTGCAATGAAGCCAGTGTTTTTATTGAAAGAAGGCTTATAAAATTGAATTAAAATCAGAGAAAAAGAGATAATATACATCATAATTTGTTAACATATAAAAATAAGCATTTTTTATAAACTTTTAAATAATAATGCTAATATATAATTAAATATTTACATATTTACGTAAAAAAGTAGTAATTTAATTATATAAATAAATAATTATTTAAATATGCTATTATATTTTTTTTAATATTTAAATAATTATTAAAAATATTGAAATGGCAGGGGCTAATATAATTTTTATAGAACTATTGTTACGGTTTTAATGAGAAGTTGTATAAAGGAATAATTTTACTATTAAAGAATTAAGTAATAAGAAATTATTTAATTCGCAAATTAGATGTTTTATGAAACTAACGAATATTTGAAGTAAGTAAAATTTATCAGGGAGGCTAATGTAAGATAGGATAACCCTAAGAATACTGGATAGATACCAAATTAAAATTTTATAATAATTATAAGGGTAAAACCAAATACCGGTGTTTGTCAAGAAAGTTGTCGTATTTAGTTAAAAATTTCTTTGAATACTACTCCTGCAGAAGCTCATTTAAGAACTCTGTTGCTTGAGATATTTTTCAACTTCAGCAGTATCCATTGGATTTAAAGTTACATATTCTGGCGGGTTCCAATCTCTAATATCCCCTGACCATCTTTCTGGATGTTCTGCTTTAGCTTTTAAATATGTTTCAGTTCTCTTTTTCATGATCTCTATATCAAGCCTGTAATGTCTCTGGTAAGGCGTTACTAATTTAATTCCGCTATGTAAATGCTGGTGGTTATACCAGCGAACAAACTCAGCCACCCATTCTCTGGCTTCAGTTAGATCCTTAAAGCCTTTGTTAGGATAAACTGGTCTGTATTTCATTGTCTTAAATAATGACTCAGAATAGGGATTATCATTACTTACTCTTGGTCTTGAAAAGGAACTTTGTACTCCCAATTTCTCCAGTGTTGCTAGAAATGTTGCTGCTTTCATTGGGCTTCCATTATCAGAGTGTAGCACCAGTGGTTTATCTTTTGCTGCTATGCCCTGAGCTAGTGAAGCTTTTCTAATTAGCCTGCTAGAGTATTCAGCGTTTTCAGTTTCCCAGACTTCATAGGCAACTATCATTCTGCTGAACATATCAACGATTAAATAGAGCTTAAAGAAGCTGCCTTTAATCATAGCATTCAGCCAAGTGATATCCCAGGTCCAAACCTGGTTGGGAGCAGTAGCAATATGAGTAGGGGTTTCTCGTTTAACAGGTTCTTTACTTTTAGCTCGATGAGTATTCATTTTTTCCTTATCTAAGACTCTATAGAAAGTGGATTCTGAAGCAATATATTTTCCCTGTTCAGCAAGCTTGGGAACAATTTTAAAAGGTGGTAGATCTGCGAATTCTTTACTATTTGAGACTTCAATTATTTCCTGTCTTTCAGATTCAGTTAGCTTATTTTTGGGTTCTGGTCTTTCAATCAGAGGTCGCTGATCTTCTTTAACAGTACCATCCTTAGTCCATCTTTGATAGGTTCTGATTGATATTTCAAGTTCTTCACAGGCTTTAAACAGCCTGCAGCCATTTGCATGTGCTTCATCAATTAGTTCTACCGCTTTTTTGCGATCTGAAATTTCAATTAGTCGTCCTCTGGGTCCCCCCAGATCGCTCGGGCCTTTTTTCTGAGTACCAGTAATGCTGCAGTTTCAGCAAGAGCTTTTTTCTTTTCGCGAAGTTCTTTTTTTAATTCTTTAGCTTTCTTTTGTTCTTTTTTAAGGTTATCTTTCAGTTTTTTAGGGTCTTCAAATTTGTTTTCATTGGCATTCTGACACTGTTTAATCCAACTTTTTAATTCTTCGACATGAATGCCTTTTTCACGGCAGTATTTAGCAGTTTCTAGTTCTGAAAGACTTGCAGTTTCTAAAACAGCCTGAAACTTATCACTGGAAGACCATTTGCTTGATTTTTTATTGCTGGTTGGATTATTTTCTAAAACTTTAGTTCTTCATTTGTAGAGAGTTGGTTTAGGTATATTGGTTTCTTTAGCTAAAGCAGGTACTTTTTCAGCATTAGGTGGAGCCAGTCTTTTAAATATGGATTCTTTCAATTTTTTAGGATAAACTCTTCTTGGCATTGTAATTCTCCTCGTATAATATACTTAGTGATATTGAGATTTATCACTAAGTTAAATATAAATTTCCTGTTTCTATTAAATTTAGATTTAGTCCCTGATATAATGATATCAAAAGATATCCAGGGTAGATTTAAATTCTCCTTGTAGCATGTTTTTACATGACTACTAGCTTAGTTTGATCCCCTGAGGCTGATATGAACTCCTAACCCGTATGTTGTGTCCCATCTGTTTTCTGCTGCTTTAGCAGGCAGCTGCCTCTGTACTCAAAACTTACTGGTGAACACTAATGGCGAGGCTGTTGAACTCTCAGTTTTTCAGGGACTAAATCTGGTTATCTTTTTAGACTCCCAAACCAAAGGAGGTGATTCATATTAATAAAATGTTTGTCGGTATTGATGTTGCCAAAGACTCTCTTGTAGCCTGTGCAATGGATAATCAGGGAGAAGATGTTTTCCACTCCTATTCAGTTGAAAACAACAGACCAGGTTGTTTAAAACTAATTAATCTCATTGCTGATAATGCCAATCTGCTCCAACCTGATATTATTAAAATTGGCATGGAAGCTACTAATGTTTTCTGGGAACACTGCTACCGACTCATTAAAAACCATGAAAAGTTAAACTCCAATTTCAATCTTCAAATCTATACAGTCAATCCTAAAGTAGTTAGTAATTTCAAAAAAGCATACACAGACATACCTAAAAATGATAGTGTTGATGCCTGGGTAATCGCTGATAGAATACGCTTTGGTAGAGTTGGAAATTCTTCTTCTCCTGAAGCTCTCTACAGGGCTTTGAGACAGATTACCCGTCATAAATTCAAGCTAGCTCAGCACATTAAAGCTGAAAAATCTAGAGCTTTAAATCTGGTCTTCCTTAAGTTTTCAGATTTCACTCAAAAGTCTCCATTCGGAGCTTTTACTAAAGCCTCCATGGCTTTGCTGGAAAACTACACACTCAGGGAAATAGTTGATACTGATATCCATGAGCTGGCTGAATTTCTCCATCAAAACAGCAACAATCGATTAGGCGGATCCACTCCAATTGAAAAAATAATCACTGCACTCAAAAAAGCTGCTCGCAATTCATACCGCTTAAAACCCGAAATAGATCAGGCAATTACCCAGACACTTTCTATGACATTTGATAACATTAGGTTTTACCAAAGTCAAAGTAAAAGACTTAAAAGAGTTCTTAAAAGACAGCTAAAAGCAATACCCCAAACTTTAATTACAGTAGATGGAATTGGTCCAGTTCTAACAGCTGGAATAATCTCTGAAATTGGTGATATTCATCGTTTTGATAAAGAAACTAATCTCGCCTCATATGCTGGGCTTACCTGGTCCCAGTATCAATCAGGCTCTTTTAATGCTGAGGAAACTCATTTAACTAAAAAGGGTAATAAATATCTCAGATATTACCTGGTAGAAGCTGCTAATTCATTGAGAGTACACAATGATAGATACAAAAGCTACTACTACAAAAAGTATAATGAAGTTCCAAAGCACAAACACAAAAGAGCCCTCGTGCTTACAGCACGTAAATTTGTCCGCCTCGTTTTTGCTCTGCTAAGCAAAGGCGAAATATATCAACCACGGAGGTAGATAATTATTGCAAATTAGTCTGTTTACTTTATTT
>Ga0247721_100129_pt1 | contig 33461 bp, 30 predicted proteins | sample MSEWel2017_08_16_FD_189089 | JGI IMG/M metagenome (GOLD analysis project Ga0247721, IMG submission 189089) | Subsurface sediment microbial communities from gas well in West Virginia, United States - MSEEL Well Study Marcellus 3H_2017_08_16 | ecosystem: Environmental > Terrestrial > Deep...
TATTATAACTCAAAAAGGACTCATTCGGCTATTGAGTATAATACTCCAAGAGAGAAGCTGGAACTATATTATAAAGAAATGAAGCAATGTGCTTAACTTTTTGTGTAGAAAAGGGTGGAAAGTCCAATATGATTGAGGCAAATTTTTGAAACAGTGAAAAAGAACATTCCCATTTATTTGTTTCTATTTTATCATAATTTTATATTTGCCTGATAATTAACGTTCTTAAACCAAATATATTTTTTTAATGTGTTGGTATGTTTTAAGTATTAATTGACACGTAAGAAAAATTGTGTTTTATTATGATGATAAATAACGCAGGGGGAAGTCTATGGAAGAGAAAATCAAGCAGTTTAAGAAGCTTAGCGAAGAAGCTGAGCTAGGCGGCGGTCTTGAAAGAATCAAGAAGCAGCATAACGCCGGTAAACTTACAGCTCGCGAGAGAATTGATAAACTCCTTGATAAAGGAACGTTTGTAGAGCTGGACAAATTTGTGATGCACAGATGTACCAACTTTGATATGCAGAAAACAAAGATTTTGGGTGACGGTGTTGTAACCGGCTACGGTAAAGTGAACGGAAGAACAGTTTTTGTATTTTCCCAGGATTTTACAGTTTTCGGCGGTTCACTTTCGGAAATGTTTGCAAAGAAAATATGCAAAGTAATGGATTTGGCTGTTGAAGTGGGAGCACCTGTTGTCGGCTTAAATGATTCAGGTGGTGCACGTATTCAGGAAGGTGTTATGTCCTTGGCAGGATACGCTGACATATTTTTGAGAAACAGCCTTTCTTCAGGTGTTGTCCCTCAGATTTCTGCAATTATGGGACCATGCGCCGGCGGTGCTGTTTATTCACCCGCTCTTACAGATTTTGTTTTTATGGTTAAAGAAACAAGTTACATGTTTATTACCGGTCCTGAGGTTGTAAAAACAGTGACCAGCGAAGATGTTACAAAAGAAGAGCTCGGCGGGGCTATGACTCATAACTCTAAAAGTGGTGTGGCGCATTTTGCCGCTGAAAATGACGAAGATTGTCTGTTAAGGATCAGGGAGCTTATCACTTTCCTGCCGCAAAATAATATGGAAGATCCGCCTATTGCACCTACCAAAGACGATCCGAACAGAACGGATGATTCTTTGAATAAATTGGTTCCTGAAAATCCGAACCAGCCGTATGATATGGCTGAAATTATAGAGAAAGTTGTGGATGACGAAAACTTTTTTGAGGTTCAGGAACACTATGCCAAAAATATAATTGTTGGTTTTGCGAGACTTAACGGCAAGACAATCGGTGTTGTTGCTAATCAGCCACAGGTGATGGCCGGTGCTCTTGATATGGATTCTTCCATTAAAGGTGCACGTTTTGTTAGATTTTGCGATGCTTTTAATATTCCTCTTCTCACGTTTGTGGACGTGCCTGGTTTTATGCCCGGTGTGCAGCAGGAATATGGCGGTATAATAAAACACGGTGCAAAACTTCTTTATGCTTATTGTGAAGCAACAGTTCCTAAGGTCACCGTTATTACCCGTAAAGCTTATGGTGGAGCCTATGACGTTTTAAGTTCCAAACATATCAGAGGTGACATCAACTATGCATATCCCACGGCGGAAATTGCAGTCATGGGGCCTGACGGTGCAGTTCAGATACTTTATCGCAAGAAAATTGCCGAAGCCAAGGATCCTGAAGCTATGAAAAAGAAAATGACCGATGAATACCGTGAGTGGTTTGCCAATCCGTATAGAGCAGCTGAGCTGGGTTATATCGATGAAGTTATACTGCCGGAGGACACAAGACCCAGACTTATTCAGGCTTATGAGTTGCTTAACAATAAACGTCAGACCAATCCGCCCAAAAAACATGACAACTTGCCACTGTAGAGGAGGTTTCAATGGCTGAGATAAAAAAGGTTTTAGTTGCAAATAGAGGCGAAATCGCCATACGCATTTTCAGAACATGTAGGAAAATGGGAATAAAAACCGTTGCAGTGTATACGCATGCGGACAGAAAAGCTCCCCATGTCAGATATGCAAAAGAGGCTTACTGTATAACTGAAAGTGCAAGTGATACAAATTATCTTAAAATGGACAAAATAATTAAGATTGCCAAAGATACAGGGGCTGCAATTCATCCGGGGTACGGTTTTTATGCTGAAAATGCCGATTTTGTCAGAAAATGTAATGAAGAGGATGTGACATTTATAGGCCCTAAGGCTGAGCATATTGACCTGATGGGAAGTAAAACCGGTGCAAGAATGGCTATGGAAGAAGCCGGTGTACCGACAGTACCCGGAACAAAAAACCCTATCAGAGATGTTGATGAAGCCAAAAAAATATGCAGGGACATAGGATATCCGATTATGCTGAAAGCCGTTTACGGCGGCGGCGGTAAAGGGATGAGGTATGTTGAAAAGGAAGAGGATTTTGATTCTGCTTTTCGTACAGCAAGCTCCGAAGCCAAGAACGCTTTCGGAAACGGCGATATGTATATAGAAAAATTTATTATTCAGCCTCATCATGTTGAGATTCAGGTTTTGGGGGATTCCCACGGCAATGCACTGCATTTGTTTGACAGGGAATGTTCCATTCAGAGAAGGCATCAGAAGGTAATTGAGGAAGCACCTTCTCCTTTTATCAGTGAAGAAACCCGTGAAAAGATGTGTGAAGTTGCTTCAAAAGCTGTAAAAAGGCTGGGTTATGTTAGTGCAGGCACACTTGAATTTGTTGTCGGTGCAGATCAGAGCTTTTATTTTCTTGAGATGAACACAAGGCTGCAGGTGGAGCACCCGATAACAGAGATGATTACCGGTGTTGATATAGTACGGGAAATGCTCCGTATTGCCGAAGGAAAAGAGATTTCTTATAAACAGGAAGAAATCCATAGAAACGGACATGCTATTGAGTGTCGTATTTATGCGGAAGATCCTTCCAACAATTTTGCTCCGTCTCCGGGACTTCTTACAATATATCAGACTCCCGAAGGTCCGAATGTGAGAGTTGAGAGTGGCGCCTATCAGGGCTATGAAATTCCATTGTATTACGATCCGATGATTGCAAAGGTTTGTGCAAACAGTAAAACACGTGAAGGTGCAATTGCAAATATGAAAAGGATTCTTTCTGAATATATCGTTGCAGGGATAAAAACATCCATTCCGTTTCATTTCAGTGTATTGAAAAACGAAACGTTTCTCAGCGGCAACTATGATACGGGGTTTATCGATAATCAATTCGATAAAGAAGACCTGGAAAGAAAAGAGCACGAGGACCCAACTGTACCGTTGGTTGCAGCGGCTATTAAGCAGCTGATGTCGGAAAAAATATCTGCAGCCAGGTCAAAAACGAGACCTGAGGTTGGCGAGTCAGACTGGAAACGTTTCGGTAAATTACTTAATTTCGGCAACAGGATATAGTGAGGTGAATCGATGATTACAAAAAGAGAGTATTACGCAAATGTGACAGGTTTCGAGGAAGAATATAAAATGGCGGTGGAAGAGAAGGATTACCATGTTTTTGAAGTGGATGTAATGGGAGAAAAACATGAGGCGGACTTCAGGCAGATAAATGAAAGTATTTACTCACTGATTATCGATAACAAATCATATTCTGTTGAAATCAGTGAACACGGTGATCAGTTTGAGGTGCTTGTTGACGGTGACAGCTATAATGTAGAGATTCTGGATGATATGAAACGTCTTATGAAATTAAGAGCTGACGTAGGGCTCGAAGGTCGTCAGGTTGTTGAGTCTCAGATGCCGGGTTATATATGGAAAACTCTTAAAGAAGTCGGGGACGAAGTTGAAGCAGGAGAACCTGTTATGATTCTTGTTGCGATGAAGATGGAAAACGAAATCAAAGCGCCCAAAGATGGTGTTATTGAAGAAATTTTTGTAAAAGCGAGTGAAGACCCCCAGGAAAGTACTGTCGGTACAGGGGATAAGCTTTTTGTTATTGAATAAACAATTTTACTTTTCGTGCTGTATTTTTGCAGGGGCTTCGGCCCCTTTAATTTTAAAATGAGGTTTAACCATGAGTGAATTTGAAAAATACAATAAAAATGACTGGGAAGAGTTGGCCAAGAAAGAGTCAAAAAAAGATAGCCTTAATCATTTAAACTGGAAAACTCCGGAGGAATTTACAGTAAAGCCACTATATACTAATGAAGATATTGAAGATCTGGAGTTTGTAGATACATTTCCAGGTCTGTCGCCTTTTGTCAGAGGTCCCAGAGCTACGATGTATGCGGGCAAACCCTGGACAATAAGACAGTATGCCGGATTTTCAACAGCTGAAGAGTCCAACGAGTTTTATAAAAAAAATCTGGCTCAGGGGCAGCAGGGCTTGTCTGTGGCTTTTGATCTGCCCACACACCGGGGGTATGACTCAGACCATCCGAGGGTTGTCGGTGATGTCGGTAAAGCCGGGGTCGCAATCGATTCCATTCAGGATATGAAGATACTTTTTGACGAAATACCCCTGGATAAGGTTTCCGTTTCCATGACGATGAACGGCGCAGTTATTCCGATAATGGCTAACTATATTGTTGCTGCCGAAGAACAGGGGGTTCCCCGGGAGAAATTATCCGGAACAATACAAAACGATATTCTCAAAGAGTTTATGGTGAGAAACACATATATCTATCCGCCGAAACCTTCAATGAGAATTGTGGCGGATATTATTGAGTATACAAGCAAATATATGCCTAAATTTAATTCAATAAGTATAAGTGGTTATCATATACAGGAGGCGGGTGCCAACTGCGCACTTGAGTTGGCGTTTACACTGGCTGATGGTCTTGAATATGTGAAATATGCTATGGATAGAGGTCTGGATGTGGATTCTTTTGCTCCGAGGTTGTCTTTCTTTTTTGGAATAGGTATGAATTTCTTCATGGAAGTTGCAAAATTAAGAGCAGCAAGGTTTTTGTGGGTAAAATTGATGAAGCAGTTTAACCCTAAAAATCCCAAATCCATGACTTTAAGAACCCATTGCCAGACATCCGGCTGGAGTCTGACAGAGCAGGACCCTTATAATAATATAATAAGAACCACAATAGAAGCGATGGCAGGCGTATTCGGGGGCACCCAGTCCCTTCACACAAATGCTCTGGACGAGGCGATAGCCCTGCCGACTCCTTTTTCCGCCCGTATTGCAAGAAATACACAGCTTATTCTCCAGGAGGAAACCGGTATCTGCAACGTTGTTGATCCTCTGGGCGGTTCTTATTACGTGGAAAGTCTGACAAACAGTCTGATTGAAAAAGCTTCTGAGATAATTGATGAGATTGAAAATCTCGGAGGTATGACAAAAGCCATGGAAACGGGGATGCCGAAGTTGCGAATTGAGGAATCCTCTGCAAAGAAGCAGGCTAAGATTGATATGGGCAAGGATGTAATTGTCGGTGTTAACAAGTATGTTAGTGATGAAGACGGTTCTGTGGATGTACTTGAAATTGACAATACAAAAGTTCTTGAAAAACAGGTGGAAAGACTCAAACAATTAAGGCAGAATAGAAATGAAAATGAAGTAAAGGCTGCATTAGAGAAACTGACCAAAGCTGCCGAAGGGGAAGATAATCTTCTGGAATACGCGGTGGAAGCGGCGAGAAAAAGGGCAACTGTCGGTGAAATTTCCGATGCTATGGAAAAAGTATTCGGTAGATATTCTGCGGATATAAAACTACAAACAGGGGTGTACAGCAGCGTGTTTTCTGAAAATGATGATTTTGAAGAGACAAAAAGGATGGTTGACGAGTTTGCCGAGAAAGAAGGGAGAAGGCCTAGAATCCTGATTGCCAAAATGGGGCAGGACGGACACGACAGAGGTGCAAAGGTTGTAGCCACAGGTATGGCTGATCTGGGCTTTGATGTTGATGTGGGACCTCTTTTTCAGACACCTGAGGAAACGGCAAAAATGGCTGTGGAAAATGATGTCCATGCAATAGGTGTTTCCAGCCTGGCAGCAGGTCACAAAACGCTGGTACCAAAGCTTATTGAAGAGCTGCGGAAACTTGGAGCCGATGATATTATTGTAACTGTCGGCGGCGTGATACCCAGGAATGATTACGACTTTTTATATAAATCGGGGGTTAAATGTATTTTCGGCCCCGGAAGCCTGATATTCAAATGTGCCAGAGAGACGCTGCAGGAAATTGAAAAACATGGTGCAAAATAGTACATATGTACGTCGATGATATAATAAAAGGCGTTTTGAAAGGCCATAAAAGACATCTTGCCAAAGCAATTACGCTTGTTGAAAGCAAAAGTCTCAGCAAAAGAGAGGATGCCGACAAGCTTTTAAACAGTATACTTCCATATACCGGGAACTCTATAAGGCTTGGTATTTCCGGCGTTCCCGGTGTTGGCAAGAGCACCTTTATCGAATCGTTCGGAAAATTTCTTACTTCAATAGGTAAAAAGGTCGCTGTATTGGCTGTCGATCCTTCTTCAAAAATATCGGGTGGAAGCATTCTTGGTGATAAAACTAGAATGCAGGAGTTGGCAAAGGATCATGATGCCTTTATAAGGCCGTCGCCATCCGATGAATCGCTGGGAGGTGTGGCCAGAAAAACCCGGGAATCGATGCTGATATGCGAAGCTGCCGGTTACGATATTATTATTGTGGAAACGGTCGGCGTGGGACAATCTGAAATCGAAGTCGCTTCAATGGTGGACTGCTTTACTCTTTTACAGCTTCCGGGGGCAGGTGATGAACTGCAGGGGATAAAAAAAGGGATAATGGAAATATCGGATATTATTCTGATCAATAAAGCTGAAGGCGATAATGTTCATAAAGCACAGCTGGCCAAAAGTCAGATTGAAAATGCTCTGCACATATTAAAAGGACGGAATGATAATTGGATTGTTAAAGTACTTCTTGTAAGTGCACTCGAGAATGAAGGGATAGAAGAATTTTGGGAAGTGCTCCTTCATTTTATTACTCATATGAAAAATGGAAAATTTTTCCGGGTAAAAAGGAAAAAACAATCTGTTGACTGGATGTGGAAGCTGCTTGACGATGAACTTATGCGTATCTTTAAAACGGATAACAGAGTTAAGAATATGCTTGTTTCAACCGAAGAAGAGGTCAGAGCAGGACATATAAACCCTGCATCCGCAGCCAAGACCCTTCTGGATATTTTTTTGGAAAATAAATAGTTTAAGTTTCGCAATCTCAAAATAAGAAAAGTAGGGAGATTGCTTCGTCGTTTTCACTCCTCGCAAAGACTTATAAAAAGTGTAAGTGCGAAATTTGATAAATAAATTTTTGACTTACTGTTAAGCAAAAATTTGCAAGGTTGACGGTTCTGACGGGGGATTTTGTATATAATTGTGCAAGTGCTTTCACATACACTCAATCTTCATATACTCCATCAGAAACCTATTCTCAGAGCACTTTCAGTTGCACCCCTTTTTCATCGTTGCCATTGTATTGCAGGTCACTCCCCGGGCACACAAAAAAGTATTTTATCATCTAAATTTCCCAGATGGGTTCAACCTTTTTTACTAATTCCGGTTTAAAACTACTGTTATGATATTGTGAGGTGAAAAGTGTTAGGTTACCGGATCTGTCTTTACTGTTTTACAGCTAAATCTATTGCGGCTGCTCTCTTAATTACGACAATCTAAATGATGCTTCTGATGATCAAAAGGAGTATCAAATTTTGCTTTCAATGCTTTCTCATTCGCATTTTTTTACACAAATCCGGGTTATATCTGCTGAATCTGATTTTTCCCAGATTTTATTTAAACAACTTATCCAAGTGCAAGCGCCTTTTTATAGGATTGCTTGCACTTATAGAATCCACTTTTACAGGATAATAATGCTCGATAATATTTATTTTTCCAGCATATCTTTTGCGAGTTTCAGACTGCGTTGCAGTCTTCTCATGCTGTTTGCCAGTAACCCTATTTCATCGTTAGTTTTAATATTATTTTCCACATTGAGTTCCCCATCGCTCAAATTGTCAGCAATTTCTGAAAGTTTAATAATCTGATTTCCAAGTGCCCTGGTGAATAGATATACCGTGGGAAGCACAACAAGAATTATAACTATTACAGCAATCAGCATAAGGTTTCTTACTTTTACTATCTGGGCGTATGCTTCCTTGCTGGACTGCGCCACGACAAGTTTCCAGTCAAATACAGTTTTTTCAACTTTTGCCACAAACTGAGTATCCGTTTTGTCGGTAAAGTGGTAAAAACCTGAGAGATCCCCTTCTTCTTTGCTTTTTAATTTATAAGGCAACTGTTGCATTTTGCTGGTGAATGCCGGGTTTTTATGAGCAAGAATGTAGTTCTTATTATCAAGTAAGAATGCATAGCCGGTTTTGCCCCGTGACCAGGCAGTCACGTATTGTGAAATTTCTTTCAGTGTCATGGCTAAGGCTAAAACACCGACCCTTCTGTTATCTCTTTTAATAGGCACAGAGAGAATGAGAGCAGGTTTGCCGCTGGTTTTTCCTATTAGTCTCTGCCAGGATCTGGGTTTGCCTTCTCTTATTTTTTTAACATATTTTCTGTCAGTATAATCCTTTAAGGGGTTGTTATCGCTTCGTGCTATATTGTTTCCCTGGATATCAGTAGTAAATGCCAAATAAACCCAGGGGTATTTTTCAGGAATATTTTCCAGGAATTTTTTCTGTTGGGCAGGGTTCATATTTTCAAATTCTTCCGTTGATGCCAGGAGTTCTATTTGCCTGAAATTAAAGTTTACCCATGTTTGAAGATAATTGGATAAATCCTTTGAGGTATCTGTTAATATTTTCTCTGTGTTCTGTATCATACTTTTTGAAAAATAACTGTAGGTTCTGATCCAGATAGCTATAATAATACCGAAAGATATCAGAAAAATAAGAAGGATTTTAGCTTTAATGCTAAAAAATTTTGATTTTTCAGTTTCACCCATTTTGGACACTTGACTTCCAGCCATTTTACTCCCCTTGTAAATATTTTTTTATTGCATTCAAATACTTTTCTTTATCTTCTTCATCTGAAATATATTGCATGTATGACATGAGCTTATCTCCAAAAAGTTTTTTGTCGGTTGTGGAAAGAAGATCTTTTTTGACGGCAGGGACGGAGAGAGGGCCCAGATATTCTTTCAAAATGACATTCAATTTTTCATCCAGCTCCTGATTGCTATAAAGTTTGGAATTATCAGTGTTTTCAGAGGATATGCCCAGGGCAGAAAGATCGAAATCGGGCGGGTGCACTACGCTGACATAATTATTTTTTAAAAAGTCCTTTATTATTTCCACAGCTTTACTGTCACTGATGCCGAGTTTACTTGTTATCTCGGATAGTTTCTTTTTGCCGTCAAGATTAAGAAAGAATCTTCGTGTCAAAATATCATTGTATTCTATTTTTGAAAGCTTGACGTTTTTTGAGAGAACTATTTCACCTGTATTCTCAATCATGAATATTAGTTAGCACAAAGTCATAAAAATATCAATCTTTAAAATTGTATAATCCTGTTTTATTTAAAAGATGGATAATTTCTTGCAGTTAAGAAGTTTCGTATTAATATTTAGTTAAGTTTTGTCCTTTTGTAATAAACGTTTTACTTTTTATTTATTTTTGCTATACATTCTATATGGTAAGTACCAGGGAACATATCCAAGATAAAGAATTTTTCTATATTGTAATACTCACCGATTCTGTGGATATCCCGGGACATTGTCATTGGGTTGCAGGATACATAAATAAAGTTATCCGGCTTTTTTCGTTTTATAAATTCTGTTACGTTTTTTCCCATACCTTTTCTGCCCGGGTTGGCGAGGATTGTGTCAAAAGGAACTGAAATTTTAGCAATATTTTTGTCCACATCTTCCCTATGAAAACGCGCGTTGGCAATATTGGCATTTTTCGCCAGTTTTACTGATTCCCCATTTATTTCATAAGCGTTGATTTGTTTTACTTTTTCAGCTGCAGCCAGTGTTAAAAAACCTGATCCTGCATATAATTCCAATAAACGACTACCCTCAGGAATCATATCGGCAACTGTTTTTTGAAAATCATTCAGAAGAAATCTGTTGGATTGTGAAAAGCCGTCAAATCCCGTATAAAAGATTCCGAATGCGCTTTTTACAGGAATGTTTTCTACGCCTTCTATTCCGGCCGGTGTTGAAATCCCGTCAAATATATTCAATAAATTTTCCCTGTTGGTGTCACTGAAATTGCAGTCCGTTTTCAGGAGTGCTTTGTTCTCCTCATTTTCAATTATATATATGTTTCCCTCTTCACTGTTGACTGTATATGTTTTTAATATGTTGGCTTTATTCATTAGGGAAGCTTTCATTACAGGGCATTCTTTTACAGGAATTATTTCATGGCTTTTATGTTTGAGAAAACCGATTTCTCCGTTTTTCACTTTCATATTTACTCTGAATCTATAGTTCAAAGGTTCTTTTGAGAGGATATCGTCTATTTTGAAATTTTCAAAATTTCTAAAAATATTCCTGGTAATCTGTTCTTTTATCTTTATCTGTGATGCATGTTTTATATGTCCGAACAGGCACCCTCCGCACTCTCCTATATACTGGCAGTATTTTTCACCCCGATGGTGGGAACCTTTATTGATTTTCAGCAGTCTGCCGAAGGAGTATTTCTTTTTCTCCTCAATAATTTTTATGGTGACATTATCCCCCTGAACGGTAAAGGGAACAAATACCGCCTTTCCTGATATTCTGCCGACACCGTAGCCTTCATAAGCTGTATCGATTATATCCAATGTATAAGTATTCATCATACTGTGTTCAGAAAAGCCCTGTCCCAGTCTTTGTTTACGGGTTCAAAACCTTTATCTTTTAATGATTTGACAAATTCGGCCACAGATCTTTTATCTTCCACTTTGAACTGTTCGCCTGTGTGTGTCTCTTTTTGATAGCCTCCGGGCTCCGTTTTGGAACCTGCACTCATCTGTGTTACGCCGAGCGGTAAAATATTATCCCTGAATTCAGCGGGTTCCCTTGTGGAAATGACCAGTCCTGAGTCGTTCTTGAAAATTCTCAAAGCAAGCATGCACTGAACCAGATTTTTATCGCTGATAATCTGGTGGGGAGTGAAATTGCCGGCGGCTTTTCTGATTCTGGGGAATGATATTGTGAAATGTGTTTTCCAGTAATTTTTCATCAGATAATCCGCATGCATCCCCACGAAGAATTCTTCCGTTCTAAAATCCTCCAGTCCCATCAAAGCTCCTATTCCGACAGTTCTGATTCCGGCCTGAGCTCCTCTCTCCGGTGACTCCAGTCTCCATAAATAATCGCGTTTTTTGCCCGCTGGGTGTACCTGTGAATAGGTTTTTTCATTATACGTTTCCTGATAAATTGTAAGTCCGTCTACGCCTTCTTTATAAAGTTCATGATAATTTGTTTCGGACAAAGGATATATTTCAATGGAGATGGATGAAAAGTATTTTTTGCATATCCGAACGGCTTCTTTTAAATATTCCATATTTATGATGTTTGGAGATTCCCCCGAAACCAGAAGGATATGCCGTATTCCCTGAGAAGATATGATAGAGGCATCCTTTTCGATTTCATCAAAGGTCAGTGTTTTACGTTCGATATCATTTTTTCTGTTGAAACCGCAGTAAACACATGAATTGATGCATTCGTTTGAAAGATAAATAGGGGCGTAAAGTTTGATTGTTTTGCCGAAACGCTGTCTTGTGATTTTGCTTGCGGTCTCTGCCATATCTTCAAGATAGTTTTCAGCAGCAGGGCTCAGCAGTGTGGCAAAATCTTCAGGGGACTTATTATTTTTTGACAGGGCATTTATCACATGTCTGCTTTCTCTGGAATGGATAAAATCTTTAATTTGATCCCACGGATATTTTTCCTGCAAAATGTCGTAATAACTCAATATTTTCTCTCCTTTTTAATCTCTTAAAAAACCTGTAAGCGGACTTGAAGCGGAGGCTTTGTCCTGTTCGGCGGGCTGACCCGCACTTATTGCCGTACACACTGCTTCAACGGCTGAGCCAAAAGCTCTTGCCATTTTTATCGGATCTTCTGCTGTGGCAATGGCCGTGTTTACCAGTACGGCATCAGCTCCAAGTTCGAAAGCCTCACAGGCATGACTGATTTTTCCTATACCTGCATCGACAACAACAGGTATTTGTGACTGCTCTATAATGATTTTAATATTTTCCACTGTTTTTAAGCCCTTATTACTGCCTATGGGTGCCCCGAGAGGCATAACGGTTACCGTTCCGATATCTTCGAGGCGTTTTGCCAGTACCGGATCGGCATTGATATACGGTAGAACGTTGAATCCCTCTTTTACCAGAATTTCGGCAGCTTTGTATGTTTCCACAGGATCGGGGAGCAGATAATTGGGATCAGGTGTTACTTCCAATTTGACCCAAGGTTCACATCCGGCTGCTCTTGCCAGCCTGCTTAATCTTACAGCTTCTTCAGCATCTCTGGCTCCGGAGGTATTGGGCAGCAGAAGGTATTTATCGGTATCTATATGTGATAATACATTATCTTCCGGATTCTGAATATCAACGCGTCTTAATGCCACCGTTATAATTTCAGCACCACTTGCCTCCAATGCATCCTTCATGACGGTATTGGACGGAAATTTACCGGTACCTATCATCAATCTGCTCCGAAAGGTTCTGCCTGCTATCTGCAGCTTGTTCTGAAACATTTTTCCTCCATTTTTATGTTAATGATTCAAGTTTTGTAATAATGCCGATGGCCAGCACCAGTCTAAAAGACTGGTAAATATGTTTATCTTATCCGCCTACGGCGGATGCTATACAGAAAAATGACATCCCCTGCCCTGTTAAATCCGGCTTTGCCGAGCTGCAGTGCAACATTTAACAAGGTGAACGAAGCCGAGGGATCTCTCCTTATATTATAATTTCTGAGTTTCTGCTTAAAAAATTCAGTAAACTTTAATAACTAAATATTAAGCTCTGCAGTTTAAATGTCAAATAATAAAAAAATATTTAAAAAACTTTTTTCTTAAGTATAATACTGCAACTTTAAGGGGGAATGGTGAAATACAAAGAGAGGATTTTAAGTTTACTGGCCGTACCCACAAGATTTGCAAAATTTTATCTGTTTCTGCTTTTATTCCTGGGACTCTCTTTTTTAAGTATCTACTTTGTATATAAGAAAATCGGCGGTAACAGTTTTGCCTTTGATAAACAGCTTATTTCATTTGATTTTTTGACATATATTTTGATTCTGCTGTTTTTATATTTTCTTTTTGACGGCTTGAGACTGTATTTTGTGCTGAGAAGTATAAACGAAAAAGTACCGTTTAAAGATATCTTTAAATTGGTATTTATAAATATTTTTATCTCCAATGTGACACCTCTGGCAACAGGAGGCGGATTTGTTCAGATATTTTATCTTACCAAAAACGGTGTTCCCATGGGAAAAGCTTCTGCGGCAACACTTATACGTACATTTCTGGCCGTTATATTTTTATTTGTTTCTGCACCTCTTATAGTCATTTTTTCAAAATCAGAGCAATTCGCCTCTTTTTTGACCGATAATATTTATACATATATTATTATAATCCTGGCTTTGTATTTTCTGGCATTTTATGTAGTGGTTTTTAAAAAAAGATATATTTGCTGCATAGTGTATCTTTTTCTCAGACTTTTGCGTAAAATGCATTTTATCTCCCACCGTCGTTTTTGCAGATATAAGTTCAAATCTATAAAACAGATTATTTTATTTTCCAAAAGTCTTGCATGGTTTTTAAAAGGGGATATCAAATTTGTGGCATCCTCTATATTTTTTACTTTTATGTTTTTGATGTCCCTGTTCAGTTTTTCTGCTATAATTTTATGGGAGTTGAGTTACGCCGTTGGTTATTTTGATATTGTGGGGTTACAGGTGGTTATTACATTCTTAATGTATTTTGCTCCTACTCCAGGGGCTTCCGGTGTTGCAGAAGGTGCCTACAGCGTTCTTTTTTCAAAATTTGTGTCCCAAAACGATATTACACTTGTTACTCTGAGCTGGAGGTTCTTTACAATCTATATAGGCGTTTTTATCGGAATGATTGTTTTATACCGGGATCTTTTTCGCAAAGGTAAAAAAAGATGAAAGGGAAAAAACGCAAACTTAAGATTTTCTTTTATATAGACCTGCTAATAATTGCCTTGCTTATCGGCTATAAAGGCTACCTCTATTTTTTTAAAACCAATTTTGAAGCACTTAATATAAAAAATATTTCAGAAATTACAGAAAAACTGGGCGGCAGGGAGTCATTCAGTTTTTCTGTGATCGGCAATATCCATAATTCCATAGGTGTCTTTGAAAAGAAGATTGTCCCTAAGATAAATAATTCAGAAGCGTCTTTTTTGATTTCTGTCGGCAATGCTGTAAGTGACGGAGGAGAAGATAAGTACAGATCCATTTACTCAGGCCTGGAGATGCTGAAAATTCCATATGTTCTTACTTTTGGTATTAATGAATACAGCGATTTTGGAAGTTTTAAGTTTTATGAGTACTTCGGTCCCTATTATTTCAGCTTTAAAATCGGCAGTTCGCATTTTATCTTTCTGGATACCACGAAAAAAACATCTTTTATTTGGCAGAAAAAATGGCTTTTGGATAAGTTGACCGGATTAAAAGACGAAAAGGTTTTTGTTTTTATGTGCAAAGCTCCTTTAAAAGTGGATGTCTCCGGCATATTCGGCGATGAGTCTGATTATATCTCTGAAGAAGCCCGGCGCAAATTTTATCAGGATACCTTTTCACGTTTTAACGTAGATGCTGTATTTGCAGATAATTTGGCTATTTACCACAAAAAAGAGATGGGCGGTGTTTCATATTTTATCACCGGAGGCGGCGGAGGATTTGTATTTGATGATGATAGGAGTTTCTACCATTTTCTGAAGGTTAATGTCTCCGGTGACGATGTTTCCTATGACGTGGTAAAAATTGGAGCATCCAGAAGCGGTTTTATTGAACGGCTGGAAAACCTGTGGCTGTTTGTTCATTCACTGTTTTATGTGGGATTCCTGAATTTTCTGCTTATTCTGTGTCTGCTTTTGTTGATTGCTGTCAAACTTTATGACGCTGTTTTTGTGGAAAAAAATTATTATCAGGATTTTGATGTGGATCCGGAACTGTTTGCCGGAAGGAAAATAAAGGTGGCAATGTTTACCAATAATTATCTACCATTTATCGGCGGTGTTCCCATTTCCATTTATAGGTTGAAAACCGGACTTCAAAAACTTGGAAACAAGGTTCTTATCTTTGCTCCGGATTACGGAGAGGAGAAAAAGGGTGAAACGGCCGATGTATACAGAATCAAATCACTTTTTCATTACAGTAAGTTCAGGGACTTTCCCGTTGCCAATATATTTTCGGGGAAAATATATAAAAGACTGAAAATTTTTAATCCGGATATTATTCATGTGCACCATCCTTTCTGGATGGGACGCAAAGGATATTATATGGCAAAAAAAATGGATATTCCCCTTGTTTATACATATCATACGCGTCTGGAGCTGTATGCTCATTATGTGCCGCTGCCCGGTGTGTTGTTCAGAAACCTGATTTCGCATTATATGGTAAGAAGATTTGCAAACAGATGCGACGGTGTCGTTGTCCCGACTTATTCCGCGGAAGAGTATCTGCGCGCTGTCGGGGTAAAGACACATATCACTGTTTTGCCCACCGGTATTGATTTTAAAAAGTTTGAATCTATAGACAAATCGGAAGCTGAGAAAATAAGGTCACGATATGTCTCGGATGATAAATATTTGCTTATCACGGTTTCAAGACTGGGCAAAGAAAAAAATCTTGACTTTCTGCTGGATACTATCGCTTTTGCAAAAGAGAGGGCAGATTTTGATTTTAAGCTTGTAATGCTTGGTGAAGGCCCGTACAGAGATGAATTGGAAAAGAAAATTGATGATCTTAATCTTAGAAAAACGGTTTTTTTAACCGGAGTAGTGGAGCCTGATGATATGGGGTATTATTATTCGGCAGCCGATCTTTTTGTTTTTGCATCGAAATCGGAAACGCAGGGAATGGTTATTCTGGAAGCCATGTCTGCCGGATTGCCGGTTCTCACAGTCAGGTCAAGCGGTATCGATGATGTTGTCCAGAATGAGTTTAACGGTTATAAAACTAAAGAAGATCCAAGGATATGGTTAGAAAAAATGGAGAAAATATTCAACGATGAACAGCTATACATGAGACTTTCTGAAAATGCTCAAAATTTTGCTTCTCACTATTCTATAGAGGAAATTGCTGACAAAATGCAGGATTTTTATGCCCGTTTGCTGGCGGGCAGGCAATCCAACAAAAACAAATGAATTATTTATTTATCTGTACATCATCATTGGGGTTATTGGTGTCTTCTTCGCTTTTGTCTGACCATTCTTCGGTTTTTCCGCTTTGGGGTTTTGTTACTTTCTGACACTTTTCACATATGATCTGGCTTACCGGATTTTGATGCCCGCATTCGCTGCATATCCATCCAAACCAATCATGCGCCTCATTGGATACATTTTCACTCATCTGATGTCACCTCCTTTATAATATAACTATGTTAACAGAAAAGTAATTTGTCAATCGTTCATGTGTAAAAATTGTAATTTGATAACTTTAAATAACATGTTTTTTTATATTTTAAGAGCTTTGAATAAGTACCCCACCTATCCTCCCCTAACTTAGGGGAGGAACTTAACTCCCCTCCTATCAAAGAGTTAGAAGGGGCTGGGGGTGGTAAAATTTATAATGGCTCAATTATTCAAAGTTCTTATTTTGTAAGTGAGACTTTATTGGTAAAATAGAGAAGTAGTAAGGGTTTTAGGGGTTGCACAGGTAGTATAAGTTGTAGATGTCCCAAAATAGTAAGGTTTTAATTTCACCAACATTGAACCTTGAACTTTGAACGTTGAACTAAATTTGCCGTGTTTCATGATGTTTCAAATCAATCATTATCATTTATTAAATAGTTCTTCTTAAATGTTGTCTTTTTGTCAAAAGATTTGAGCTGTTTTCTACCCAGATCTTTTACCAGTTTTTTCCTATTATCCTTTGCCTGCTTCATTGCTCTGCTTCCCGACGGGTCATAACGGGTAAACTGTGTGAAGCCGTTTTCAACTGAGGCTTGGGCATAATCTTTAGCTTTTTCCTGATACAGCGCACAGCGTTCTTTAAAATCAGGACTTTGTTTAGCCCTTATGAGTTTTGACAGTTCGGATAATTTAAAGATGCTCATATATTTTATGCTGCGTTTTAAAATATTCATTTCACGCGAAAAATAATTTTTATCGACACTCATTGTCGTTAAAAAATGATCGCCGTAAAAGACGGAGTTGTCCAGAAGGTATGTAAGTGTATGTTTTATTTTTTTGTCATTGTAGGAATCCTCAGCACTTTCCACCAAAAAGTGGGATAAAACTTTTTTTCTGCTGTACAGCAGGTAGTTTTGGGGAACAAGATAGTTATGGGCAATTACATCGGCTGATAAATGCCCTGCATATCCGTGGCAAAAAGCTTTCTCATCGTCCGTTTCGGCATTGTTAAACAATTTGGAAACTGTACTCCAGCTGTGTGTATTAAGATTTTTTTTGAATTGAGATAAATCCTTGAAAAGGTTAAAAAAATCGGGGAAAATGTTTCCAAGAAGAAAGTGTATGGGATAATTTTTTATGATATAAAAATTAGTGGTTTCCAGTATATCCAGCCCTATTTTTATATGGGTATTGAAACCCCAGCAGAAACCGGAATCCACAAAGGCAAAAAGAAATACTATAGAAAGTAATATTTTCAGCAAGTGCAGTACCTCTTGTGTATTTTAATTGATATTGAAGTCATCTTAGAACAATGTAATCAATAATATTCTTTTTTAAAGGTATTTTTTACGCAGTGTTTATATTTGAGAGTTTTGCACAATAACCTTACTGTCACCATGAACTTGGTTCAGGGTCTCGTAACTTGTTGATAATCATAGATCCCGAAACAAGTGGTTGTTTGCACAAATTTTTCAACCTAAAGGTTGAAGCTACGGGATGACCTTTTATAGTTGTGCAAAGCTCTTTATTTAAAGTTGTTTAATGGTTGAACAGTGAACATTGAACGTTGAACATTGAACTTTGAACCTTGAACAACTTTAGTGTTGATTTAGTTTAAATAATTTATATCTTTTCTACAAAAACTAAAGAGGAGAGGGTATGCTGGATAAGGTTTTGAGGATGAAAAAGGAGATAACGGAGCTTTGTGACAGAGAAGAGTATCTGTACGATGATGAATATGAACACCTGAACCGCCTGAAAGAAGAATATGAATCTTTGCTTCCGCAGCTTTCGGACAATGATAAAAAAATTATAGATGAGGAATTCAGTAAGTGGTATGAAAAATATATTTATTTTGAGGCTGTGGGAAATATAAGACTGCCCGAGGGTTAAGCATAATTGTATATATGTTTAGTATATAGCATTAACTAAGGGAGATCTCTCGACTTCACTTTGTTTCGCTCGAGATGACAGGACGTTATGTCATTCCGAGGGAATCCACTAAAGGTGGAGGAGCCGAGGAATCTCTATATTTAGATAACAAATATTTCTGCAAATCTACTTAGTAATAGACTTTTTTCAAATATAACCCTTTTGCAGGGGCAGTAGATCCTGCTGCGGATCGGTCTTTTGCATCAAATATGTCTTTTATAATTTCCGGCTTTAATTCTTTTCTGTATACGTGCAATGCTGTTCCTACGATGTTGCGCACCATGTTGTGAAGAAAGCCGTCGGCATTTATTTCTATTTTTAAAAAATTCCGGATATGCCGGACGCAGATACTGTTAATTGTCCGCACAGGATTATCAACCATGCTTCTTTTCTTGCAGAAAGAGCTGAAATCGTGAGACCCTTCAAACAATTCCAGGATTTTTTTCAGTTCGTCCGTGTCGATATTATCACTTATATGCCAGCAGTGATTTCTGTAAAAGGGCGAAGGTTTTGCCGTGTTAAGTATGAGATATTCGTATGTTTTGCTTGTTGCGGATTTTGTGGCATGAAAATCGTTCGAAACGTACTCTGTATTTTTTATTACTATGTCATCGTTGACAAGGCTGTTTAAACCTGATGTTATTGAATTTTCCGGTATAAATTTCCGGGTATGATAGTTGAATACCTGATTCAGAGCATGTACTCCGGAGTCGGTTCTGCCGGAACCCGTTATCTTGATGGGTGTTTTATATATTTTCGAAAGGGCTTGTTCGATTTCTTCCTGTATGGTTCTGGCGTTTTTCTGAATCTGCCAGCCGGCAAAAAAAGTGCCGTCATATTCCACAGTACATTTGACATTATACATAGTAAAGCCCAACAAGAAAAATCATATATATTCCGCTTAGAATTATTTCCCGGGCTTTTATTCTGTCAAATTTGTAAACCTTTTCCCAGTTGTCTCTGAATTTCAAAGTTATGGCTATCTGCTCGGAAAAATGAATAACTCTGAAAAAAAGCGGCACAATGAAGGCCTCAATCTGAAAAATACGTCTGAAACCTTTATATGTTTCTTCATTTCTCAGTATTTGAGCCGTTCTTATTTTGTCAGCCTCTTCGAACAGAAGGGGAATAAATCTCAGAGCAATGATTCCGGAGGCCGTTATATCCTGGGTGTTAACCTTAAAAATTTTCAGAGGTTTGATCAGCAGATTTAAAATTTTAATAATGTCCAGGGGCCTTGTTGTAGCAGTAAAAATGGCCGAAAAAAGTATCATCAGCGAAAATTTTAATGTAACGGCAGCCGCAACTGTATAATTAAGACTGCCCGGGTTGAAGCCGGTGTTGTCAAAAAATAACTGAATAAGAAAAGTAAAGATGAGCAAAAAACGAAAAGGCTTGAAAATTGAATATATTTCCTTTCCTGAAATTTTTGAAGCTGCAAGAAAAATGAAAAAAACTACTAGTAAAACTGAGATTTTTGAAAGGGAAATACTCAATCCTGTCAGAATAATAGAGGATATTGTTATAAAAAACTTTGCCAGAGGGTGCATATTATGGAAAAAAGAATTTTTGTATCTGTATTTACCGAAATAGTTTTTTTTCAACATTTTGTTTTTTTATCCGAAAATTTGTTATTAATATTTATAATTCAAGTTTAGACTTTTGCACAATGTGCTTTTTTGCTTCTTCGGAAGCGGGTAGCACCAGCTGGAGGCTGGTAAATATGTGGAATACATTACTTTAGTCCCACATGCCTGGCAACACTGAATTTCAAAGTAAACTTTGCCCGGCTAAAGTCATTACGAGGGACGAAGTCCCGAAGTAATCTCAAGTCTCATATAGAAGATTGCTTTACCGCCCTTGGGCGGTTCGCAATGACGGAAAAAAGTGCAAAACTTGATAGCTATAATGAATTCTGTTGCATCAGAAGCCCCACAGAACCGGTAATCATGGTATCTCCAGCAGGTGATGCAAAAGTCACATTGTCATTGTCATCAAAAAACAGGTGTCTGTTCGGGCCTGTAACGAAAACAGGCACATTTTCAGTGTATCTTTTGTCGGAAAAGCAGTGTGCACCGTGTCCGCCGTCGTTAAAAATTTCTTCGTTCGTAAGTTCCCCCCGGAGCATTTTGTTAACAAAATAGCGGATCTTTTTTTTGTCGAGCATACTTGTGTGGTGCTCGAAAAAACTACCGATTTTGTATTCTTCATGAACGAGGGCTGCGAATGTATGACCGTTACCGACATCTATTGTTATCGCCGGTCTTGTTTCGTTTTTGTAAAGTGCTCCTAGAGCTGCTGCTATTCCCGTATCCGTTATACTGAAATCCGTATTGCAGTGATTCGAAATTGTTTCTTTGATACTCCTGAACCTGCTGAAATCCTGAGGTATCGGAGTGTTTTTGCCGAAAGAGGCCTTTGAAAGATCACCGTCCAGGAATTCTTTAAGAAAATTGATTCGTGTAATTCTGTCCGATTGCCCCTTTTTAAACCCGTGATCCTGTACTGCAATCAGGATTTTGTCGAATTCCCCGTAGAGAGCTTTTTGCCGCAGCATTTCAAAAAGCCCGAAGTCTATATCGGATAATTCCAGATGAGGATTTTCAACAGCTTCAACAATATGAAATCCCCATGACTCAACCTTTTCAAGATCATCCTTGATTGTCCGGGCGGCATCTTTGGATATAAAGACATTGTATCCTTTGTCGATATGGTTTTTAAGGGCTTTTGTTATCGGACCTCCGCCCATGGCAACACCGCTTATAAAAAGATCGCATTCAAATTTTTTGATTTTTTCGGAGAACAATTTCGTGGGGGCCGGATATATCAGTTTAGGAGAATTTTCCAATAATTCCCCTTCTTTGTATATTAAAACATCCTGAGTTCCGGTTCCTATATCGATTGCAAGATAAGACATTTATACCTTTTTATTTTCGTCTTTCTTTTCTTCATCCTTGTTTTCCGTTTTTTCGTCTTCATCAGGAGTTATATCTATGGCATCTTCCGCTTCTTTGGCTGATTTCTTGAAGTTTTTTATTGCTTTTCCCATACCTTCGCCAATTTGGGGAAGTTTACCCGCTCCGAAAATGACCATTACAATCACCAGAATAATCAAAAGTTCCTGTGTTCCCAAACCGAACATAATTTCCTCCGTTTTTCCTTTCTATAATTTCATTAATACAACTAACTTCCGATAAAATCAATATCAAACGTTCTTTGTGTCCTATTTCCTGGAATAATTCGTTATCCATCTGAGCGCATAAAAAATTATAAAGATAAGAAGCCATGAATAACCCAGCTTTGAAAAAAGAGTGAAATTTCCTTGTGAGGATACACTGCAGGAGACAGCGGTTTTTTCATCGATCTGAGTTTGTGCTGTTATATTACCATCCGGGGTGATACAGCCTGAAATTCCCGATTGAGCCGCCCTTACAACAGGTATACCGTACTCGATACTTCTTATTACATCTATGGCAAGATGCTGGTATCTGCCAAATGATTTGCCGAACCAACTGTCATTGGTGAGCAGTATCAGGATATCTGTATCGTTCCGTTTGATTTTATTGACCAGATTGGTAAAAGCTCCTTCATAGCACAGCAAAGGGGACATTTTTGTGCCCTGATACATAAAAACAGAAACGGAATCTCCGCTTGTAAAATCCTCAGCATCTCCGAAAAAGTAGTAATTTATCGGCTTGAATATAGTCTTGAAAGGAAAGTACTCACCGAACGGTACGAGGTGGATTTTGTCGTAAATTTTTGTTTTGTTGTCGTTAATGAAATATACACTGTTGAACAGTTTTATTTTTTGACTGCTTTTTCTGTTTAAACGTATACTTCCGAAAATAATCGGTTTTTGTTTTGAAAACTTTTGTAATTTGCTGTACAAATCTTTTTCGTTTGCAGTGAAAGCTGGAAACACGGACTCCGGCAGGACAATTATATCATTTTCAGTATCCGTGTTTTTTTTAAGCATATCAAGTACATTGTTTATAATCTCCTCTTTTTCTGCCGGTATCCATTTATTTTCCTGTTTGTAGGAAGGCTGGATAATTCTAAAAGATATTTTTTCGTCAGGGGGGCTGGATGCCAAGTTGAGAGCATATCCGCTGCCAAAGCTTATTAACAAAAGGGCGACAAAAGCACCCAGATATTTCACATGTTTTGAATGTACGAATTGAAATATCAACAGATTGGAGAGGATTAACAGAAAACTTAAACCCTGCTCACCTATGAGTGAGGCATTGAGTTTGAAAAACGGAATATCATAGGCGAAACTGCCGAAATTCAGCCATGGAAAACCAGTGAACAGTTTTCCCCGGACGATTTCCAGTATTACAAAAAGGAGGCTGAGTAAAACTATCCCGTAGCCGCTGCGGAAAAAGTAGAGAAAAACAGCCCAGTAAACGGCCAGATAAACAATGAAAAAAACAAGTACAGCATACCCTATAAAAAGCGGGGCGTTTCCGAAGTGGCTTACCGCTATGGTTATCCAGTTGAGATTTATCAGATAATAGACAAGGCAAAAGATTATTACTGAAATAATCAGCTCTCTGTTATCGGATTTTCTTGTAACTATCATGAGGGGAACAAGAGCGAAAAAGGATATGAAACTTGAAAATACGCCGGGGGAGGCTAACACAAGGAGAACAGCACTTAAAACCGGAAAGAGGATATGTTTGAAATTTATATTTTTCATAGAAAGTGGTATAATCATTTTTTTTATAATAATCAACGAAACTTTTAAACTATTATGAATTTTACCACTCCCAGTCCGAGACCTTTGAATAATTCTATAATTGTCATGCTGTAACAGCAACAAAGTTGCTAAATTTGGCGAAGCCAATCACTTGGTTCAGCATCTCGTATTTGTAAGTAAGTGAATTTTCGGATAAGAACTAATTACCTCCAACGACCTCTAACTACCTTTAAATACCTCTGCCATCTTTAACTACCTCTAGCTATCTTTTCCATAATCCATGCGAAATTTTCACCGAGAGCTTCCATAGTCCGCATACCTTCCTCATCATTTTCCACTTCACCAATATTGCGGCCGAAGGCGAAATTCCAGTATACAGATCCAGGGATTATCATCTCATTATTTAGGAAAAAGTGATTAAACGTGTCAAAAACCCTGTTTGCTCCGCCTCTTCTCACTGCACTTACACCGGCAGCCACTTTACGTTTAAGGAAGTTGCCGTTTGCCTTGTTCACAAATCCCAGACGGTCAATAATTGCTTTCATTTCAGCTGTAACATCTGCAAAAAATGTGGGCGAGCCGAAAATTATACCGTCTGCTTCAGCCGTTTTCTGTACGATTTCATTTAGGCAGTCATTTTTGAAAACGCACTGCATATTCTTCTTTTCAAAACATGTCCTGCAGGCGGTGCACCCGCGCAGTGTTTCTCCGGCTAACTGATACATTTCTGTTTCGATATTGTTATCATTCAGCACTGAAAATATTTTATTTATGAGCAAAGCGGTGTTTCCGTCTTTTCTGGGGCTGGCATTGACTGCAAAAACCTTCATTTTTCACCTCTTCTTTAGATTTTTCGTTTTTTGTGTATCTCATATCTAAAACTGATGGTCAACTGTTACATCCATTTGTAAATCACAACAATCTGTATATTTCAACTTTAATGTTAATATTATAGTTTAAAGAAACTTCCCGGTTTTTTTCCGATTTTCTTGCTTAACGTTCAGCCGTGAATTATAATGAAGATAGAGAGTATAAATTTTATTATAAGCAGATTCGTAGAAATTATTAGCATATAGACAAAAATCCCTCGGCTTCGGTCGGGATGACAAAACTGTTGTTTGACAAAATGTACCCCCTCTTGCATCTCCCCCTAACCCCTCCTAAGATAGGAGGGGTTAGGGACGGTAAAAATTATAAGAAACAACTTTTTATTACTGTTACAATTATCCTGAGCTGACAACAGGAGGTGATATGCAAAAGAATATATTGTAAAAAACATTATCAACAGGCACGATCCGTAAATAAATTTTTATTTGAATTTAATATTTTATCGGCTTTTGAATAAATACAAAATAGCTTATGCCGGGGCAAATAATATGAATAAGCAGAAATTATCTGCAGTATGTTTTTTCATTTTGTTTCTTTTTATTTTCTACCAACCTTATTATTCTTTCGCTCATGCATCGGAAAAAAATGTTCGCATAGGTGTACTGGCAAAACGCGGCGAGTCTATAGTTCATGACAGATGGAATGCAACAGCCGAATATCTGAATAAAGAGATAAAAGGTTGAGACCTTTGCACAAGAAAAAATAAGAATTTTACCAGTTAACATATTTTATCTTTACTATTATGATATTATGTGGTAATATGTACTATATATTAAAGGCAAAGGAGTTGTTATGGAAAAGTATATAGAATCCACAGTTTTAGATTCAATGCTAAACTTTAAAGCTGATGATCCAACCTATCTTGATAAAATTAATTCGCTTATAGATTGGAAGAAAGTAAAAACTATTCTTGATAGGAAATACAGATGGACTAAGAATACATCAGGCAGTAGAGCCTATTCCCCGTTACTTTTGTTTAAAATACTTTTAGTACAATCCTGGGAAAAGCTGAGCGACCCTCAGGCAGAATTTGCCCTTAAAGACCGATTATCAGTAATAAGGTTTGTAGGAGTAAGTGTTTTCGGTGAAGTTCCGGATCACAGCACCATCAGCAGGTTTCGGAGCAGAATGCTGGAATTGGATATATTGGACGAGTTATTTTCAGAGATAAACAGGCAGTTATCGGAATTAAATTTAATAGTGAAAAGCAGGAAGGAATTGATCATACATTGCATGGCATATAACATAAGAAAAGGATCTTTAAGAATGATTTAATAAGGTTTAACCATACAGGTGTGTCCAAAAACGGTAATTTTGGACAATTTGAGGTAACTTTGACGAGAAATTACCTTTGTTTTACTGATAATATTATTTAAAAAAGTGGAAGTTAACAAATTTGGCGGTAAAATTTAAAAAATTTAGGATGATTCAAAGCTCTCACAGGGCAATGTTAAAGGATAAAAATACTGGTCAGGCTAATAGTGCAACAGATGGGAAATCTTTTCATTTGCCTTAAGACCGCTTCCTGTAAGTTCAACTACCGTTCTTCCGGTCAGCTCAATTTTATTTATTGCAGCTATTGCTGCAGCAGATGTGGGCTCGATATAATATCCCAATTTCATAATTTCTATTAAACTATCTCTGATTTCTTGGTCAGAAACTGTAACAGCTTCACCACCTGTTTCTTTAATTATTTCGCACATTTGGGTGAGTCTTAAAGGGTTTTTTATAGCTATCCCCTCAGCTAACGTGTCTGAATAATTTACTTTTTCATTGTAAAGCAGTTCAGTTAAAGGGGCACAGTTTTCTGACTGGACACATATGAATCTTGGAAATTTATCAATATAACTACTTTCCACAAGCTGTTTGCATGCGATATAAGTACCAATCAACAGCGTACCGTTGCCAACAGGAATAATAATATTATCGGGCAGATTATTTTCCATCTGTTCAAAAATTTCAAAAATAAATGTTTTGGTACCCTCCAGGAAAAATGGATTGTATACATGACTGGCATAGTATGTGCTTTCAGCCGCACTTAAAACAGCTTCACTTGTCTTTTGTCTGTCCCCATCTATAAGCCTTAAATTTGCACCGAATGACCTAACCTGTACGAGTTTACCTTTTGATGTGGAAGCAGGGATATAGATATCAGCTTCAATTTTTGCCTTTGCAGCGTACATTGCTACAGAAGCACCGGCATTTCCTGAGGAATCTTCTACAATCTTATCTATTCCACATTCCTTTACTTTGCTAATTAATACAGTAGAGCCTCTGTCCTTGTAAGAGCCTGAAGGGAAAAGATAATCGAGCTTTAAAAAAACATCTTTGCCCCATATTGCCTCTTTAACTAAAGGGGTAAAGCACTCTCCAAAAGATACTATCGATTCCCTGGAAAACACAGGAATAAACCTTTGGTATCTCCAGAGACCATAGCTGTTTTTATCTAACGTACTAAAATCCAATTTAATATCGCTAACTATATTAAAAAAGCCACCACACTCACATTTCCACAAAGGCTCATTAATGTCATACTCTTTTCCGCATGAATAACACTTTAATCTATACATTCCATTACCCCTTCAAACATACACTCACAGCTTTTTGGGCAAGTAATTCTGTAGCATCATATACATCTGCTAAAGACAAGTCCACAAATGGAAGTAAAACCGGAATTTCTGTGCAGCCGGCTATCAGGCATTCAAAACCGTTGTCAATTATTTCGGAATACGTTTTAGCAAATATTTCTGCTGCTTTATCTTTTTCACCTGCCTTAACAAGATAAATACAGTCCATAATATTTTGCTGAATATCTTTATCAAAATCCTTTATTTCAATATTCTCTTTTTCAAAAACCTTATGATAAATTTTCCCTATAAGTGTGCCATCAGTAGTTATTAATCCTATTTTCTTATATTTCTTACCAGATGAAATTATAGCTTCCAAAGTTGATTCAACAATACTTAAAAATGGTATATCAGTATATTCCCTTATTTCATTCACAAAATAATGTGCGGTATTGCACGGCATACACAGGTAATCAACTTCACACTTTTCAAGTCTTGTGATAGATTCCAACAAAAAGGGAAGTGGGGATTCTCCTAAGCCTTTTAAAAATGCTGTTCTGTCAGGTATCTGGGGATAATTGTCAATAATTATCGGAAGATGCTCCTGGTCATTTTTTGCAGGCGTGTTTTTTATAATTTTTAAAAATAGGTCCGAAGCCGCCTCCGGACCCATCCCACCAATAACTCCAAGTCTCTTCACTAACTTTCCATCACTTTCATATCAATTTCGTTCTCAAGCTTTGCAACAGTTGCAGTACAGGTTAAATCTCCTGTAACATTAATAGCTGTCCTGCCCATATCAAGCAATGCATCTACGCCAAGAATCATTGCATAGGCAAGAGCCACAGGGCTGTTTGAAGAAGAAAGGTCAAGACCTACTGAATTTAATACCATTAACAACATAATTGCACCTGCACCAGGTACACCTGCAGTCCCTATTGAAGCAAGTACAGCAGTTATAATTACTGTAATCTGCTGAAAAAATGTCAAATCAATTCCGGTAGCAAAAGCCACAAACATTACACACACACCTTGATAAATAGCAGTACCATCCATGTTAATTGTAGCACCAAGAGGAAGTGTAAAGGAATAAATACCTTTAGAAATTCCAAGCTGATTTTCAGCCACATTCATAGAAAAGGGCAATGTACCGCTACTACTTCTTGTAACAAATGCCGTAATTATAGCTTCTCTAGATTTTGACAGGAATTTTACAAAAGGGAATTTACCAAACTTCAAAATCATTCCGTAAACTATTATTACATGCACAATCAGAGCTACATAAAGTGTCACAGTTACAGAAACAAGCGGACCGAAAGCTTTTGCTCCCTGTTTTGCAAATACCACAGAGATAAGAGCAAAAACACCTATTGGCGCGTATTCAAGCACCCATCTTACAATCTTGTAAATAATCTCTGCAGAACCATCAAAAAAGTTAAATACTGTTTCTGCAGCATTTTTTATTCTATTATCATTGCTGTCTCTTAAATAAGCAAGGGCAATTCCAAAGAGCATCGTAAAAAAGATTATTGGAAGAATTTCACCATTCATTATTGCTTGAAATGGGTTTTTAGGCACAATATTCAATAAAGTATCCACAAGATTTGGTGCCTCTACCGACTTAGCTACGCCATCTCCTATTGAACCAAGATCAATCCCATTACCGGGTTTAAAAAGATTTCCAAACAAAAGACCGATTGCCACAGCAAAACCAGAAGTGACAAGATAAAATATCAAAAGTTTAACACCAACCTTACCAATCTTTGAAGGATGAATGCTGGCAGAACCCACAACCAGAGAAGCCACAACAACAGGTATAACAATCATCTTCAAAAGCCTTACAAATAAATCACCAAAAGGTTTTACCCACATAATCTTGTCAGCAAAAACAAGACCGCAAATTGCACCCAAAACCAAACCAATTAAAATTCTCAACAACAAATTTGACTTTAGATACATACTCATTAAAGACTTTTTCTCTTTCATCTAGAACCCCCTGTTATTTTGTAAACAAAATAGTATCAATTTTCATGCCACTTTTTCTAATAACTTAATTGTTTGATAAATTGTATTTATTTGTCAACATGGAGTCATGAGTGTTCGAAAACAAACGCACTATGTGCGAATCTGCACAGTTTTAACTAAGATTATATTTCTTCAATTTTCTCAATAAGGCATATCTGCTTATTCCAAGCCTTCCAGCTGCTTTTTGTTTAACATTCCCACATTCCCTCAAAGCTCGGATAATTACTTGTTTTTCCACATCATCAATTTTTTCTGATTCTGAAAAACACAATTGACTATCAGATACAGGGAATTCTTTTTCAGAAATAGTCTGGTCATGGATCAAAATAACCGCTCTTTCAATAACATTTTTAAGCTCTCTTACATTACCCGGCCAGGAATAATCCTGTATCCTTTTTTGGGCAGCTGCAGAAAAACTTAATTGTTTATGGTATTTCTTATTGTAAGTAGCTAAGAAATACTCTGAAATCTCAAGAAGATCATCTTTTCGTTCTTTTAAAGAAGGAACGGAAATGTTTACAATATTCAGTCTGTAAAAAAGATCTTCTCTGAATTTCTTATTCATTACAAACTGTTTCAAATCTTTATTAGTGGAAGCAACAATTCTCACATCAGCATCAATCTCGGCAACACCTCCCACTTTTCTAAATTTTTTACTTTCAAGAAAAGAAAGTAATTTTGCCTGTACTTCCAAAGGAAGCTCACTCACCTCATCAAGAAAAAAAGTCCCGGTATTTGCTATTTCCACAAGACCCTTTTTACTATTTTTTGCGTCGGTAAATGCACCTTTCTCATAACCAAATATTTCGCTTTCGAAAAGAGATTCAGGTATTGAAGCACAATTAATTTCCACAAACGGCTTGTCCTTTCTACTACTAAGATTGTGAAGAATACGTGCAATAAGATTTTTACCTGTTCCACTTTCTCCATGAATCAGCACAGTAGCATCATCTGCCAAGGCAACAGTTTTTAATGTGTTCTTAAGATGCTCAGTAGTCTCACAAGAACCAATAAAGGAATCAATATCGTATTTTTCATATTCACTTTTTCGCCTAAAACTTATCTCTTCCAGAAGCCTTTTTCTTTCAAGTGCCCTTCTTATTATCACAGAGATCCCTTCTGTGCTGAACGGTTTATTAATATAATCAAAGCACCCCATATTTACAGCTTTTAATGCCGTTTCAACATCACCGTGAGCCGTAACAACAATAGTTTGAATTAATGGGCTTACTTTTAATATATAATTAAAAATATTGAGTCCATGATTGTCAGGAAGGTATAAATCAAGGAGCACTACATCAGGTTCATTGGTTTTAAGAAATTTTAAAAAATCTTCGCTATTAAAAAACACATCTGTTAAAAAACCCTCATTTCTAAGATTGGAAGCAAGGAGTTTTGCAAAATTTTTCTCATCATCGACAATTGCGATTTTATTCATACACAACTCTGAAACTTTAAAATTACCGTAGTCCCAACATTATCTTCACTTTCTATATGTAGGTCAATATTGTTTTTTTTGCAAAGACTATATACAACCGACAATCCAAGCCCAGACCCCGACTTCTTCGTAGTAAAAAAAGGATCAAAAATTTCATCATATACTTCTTTTGGTATTCCCTTACCACTATCTGAAATCTTTAAAGTATATATTCCTGAAATTATTTCAGATTCAACTACAATTTGCCCACCATCTTGACATGCCTGAATTGCATTTATCAAAAGATTAATAATAATTTGATGTAAATGATTTTTGTCTGCCCTGCAATTATAATCACTCAAATTTTCTTTTACACTTACTTTTGCTTTTTTAATTTGAAAGGACAGCAGCTTTATACATTCCTGCACCTCTTTTTTTATGTTAAGAGGTTCTGTTTTAGGAACAGAAGGTTTAGAAAAATTTAGCATATGATTTACAAACCTATTTATGCGCTCTGTTTCTTCTTCAATAATTTTAACTATTTCATCTGTATTTGATTTATCTGCCCTTTTAATGTGCTCTATTGCCATTTTTATACTGGCAAGAGGATTCTTTATTTCATGAGCCACACCTGCACTCATTATGCCAAGGGATGACAACTTCTCTGCCTGTATAAGTTTATCTTGAGTGTCGGAAAGTTTTTGTACCATTTTATTAAATTGCTCATAAACATAATCTATATCCTTACTGTGATACTTTTTTATTCTATAGCCAAAATCCCCTTCAGCAACATTTTCAAAACCAGAAATTAAAATACCAAAAGGTCTTGTAAGCCACTCCAGAAAATAAATACTTATTAAAATTGAAGCAATAACAAACAATAAAATTAAAACCACCGTATTTTGAATACTATTTTTAAGTTTCCTCTTTAAACTTTCTCCACTAATCTGAGAAATCAAAACAAATTCATAATCTTTTCCACTTTTAAATTCTATCGGATTTTTAAATACCTTGCTTTCATCATATATTTTTTCCCCTCTGTAATAAATTTGTTTATTAAAATTATAACCTTTCTTTTTAAATTCTAAAAATCTGGCAAACAATTTTTCAAATTCCACATATATAATCAATTTTCCTAACTTATCGTTTGAATAACTGAAGATATTTTCTTCAAAAACCAGCAACTTTTCATTTTTCTCTTTTAAATTCGAAAAAAGGACTTCTCCATCGTTTCTTATAACCTGAAAATAGTTAAATCCAAAAAAAATTGTAAGCTCATTGAGCCTCCTCCTAATAGATTCTCTTTTGAGAGGGGTTAGATACTCTGTCATCCCTGCTTTAAGGGTAGAAAGTTGAGACATAGCAAACAGCATCTTTTTTGTATTCTCAATTTTTTCATGAACAGATGTTGAAATATCACCAATAGCGGCATTAACAGTATAATTTAATTCAGTTCTAAGTGATTTTGCATAATTTCCCAAATAATAATAGCTCAAAATCAACAAAGGTAAAAGCCCGGTAGCAAAATAAAAAATAAATACATATATTCTAATTCTTCTTTTAGTAAGCAGATGAAACATAAACTGTAAGTACTATTGATTTACAAAAAAGTCTATATTATAGTTTGCTTATGAATACACTAAAGATTGTGCTCATAATTTTTATTGTCTTTCTTCATCATACAGCTATCGGGAACACATTAAAATATATAACAGAAAAGGGTGAAATCAGAATCGGCCTCAGAGACAATTTACGTCCATTTTCATTTAAGGATAACAATAACAATTTTAATGGATTTGCTTATGATATTGCCAAACTTTTTACTGAAAAACTAAGCACTCATCTGAAAAAAAATATTAGGTTAATTCCTGTTAAAATTAGCACCCAAAACAGATTTGAAAAAATTCTAAAAAGTGAAATAGATATTGAAATTGGCTCTACGAGCTACAGTTATAGAAGAGAAGAGATAGTAGATTTTAGCATTATTTATTTCTTTTCCGAAACAAGTATTCTGGGTAAGAAAGGTGAGATTTCAAATATGAATGACCTAACTAATAAGGTTATAGGTGTCACAAAAAACACTACAAATCAGGAATATCTTCTAAAATTTATTAAAGACTCAAATATAAAAATAAGGAAAATCGTATATCTTGACGAACATTTCGACTCTGTTGAATTTTTAAAGCAAAATAAAATAGATGCTTTTTGCTCCGACCGCACTATCCTCCATGGTATCCTTCAGCATCTTGATAAAAACAAATTTCATATTTTAAATAAACCTATTGGTTATGAGCCTTATGCTTTTATGATGCAAGAAAATAACTCTGATTTTCGAGATTTTGTTAACAATTTTATAGTGTGGATGCTAAAAAGTGGAAATTATTTTAAAATATATAAAAAATGGGTTTCAGATTTACCAGTCTCCCCATTTTTAAAATCATATTTTTCTGTAATCTCATATGATTTACCGAAAAATTGGTAATTGTACAGTACTCTAGACTTATTTTTTATAGCTATTTTAAGAAATTGCTTTTGCAGCAGAAGTAAATTTTTTAATCCGCTGCAAAAGCTTAAATTTTTAATCATTTATACTCTCACCCAATTACTTAAATGCAAACTGTACACATCATTTAACATTTTTTAATTTATAAGAATCCTACATTCTGAGACCTTTGTACAAGAAAAAAATATTTTTCAGAGTTTTAAGGGGAGAAAAATTTAACAACATACACCTCTAAATGTTTTCTTTTTAATATTAGCATAAAAAATTTCATATTACAAAAGTATAGACATTGGCTTACTTCCATTTTTTCACGGTATCATGCAAAGTGAATTAGTAGCTCAGTACTACATAAAGCTATACTATCAAATTAATTTTCTAAAGCATTATCTGTTAATAAAAAATTTCCGTTTTCTTCAATATTTACCAGTGTAGTATTTTGGTACCGTTCTCTATTAATATTTCTAAAATGCATATGCCCGCAAAATGCATATTTTGGCTCAATTTCCTGAATAAGCAAATCAATATCATCGGTTCCGTATTCAAACTCTGTATTATTTTTTTGCCATGTGGTTTTCGGATTTTCGTGAAGAAGCAAAATATCTATGTTCCTATTTTTTGTTATTGTTATGAGATTTTCAATATCAGCGATATGGTAATGACTGGCTCTTTTAACCCAAGTTTCCCAAAAAAATGCGTAAAGTATTGATATGTATAGAAGTGGGTTTAAAATTATTCACTACAGACTTTTTTATTACGTAAAATTTTGTATGAATACCCCAGGGCATTATAAATTGACTTCTGATGTTCTTCAGCCTTAGATGTGACCCTCAGCATTATCCTTGCATTGTCCTCCGTATTCATGGATACCGTCATCCGCATATGATTAGAAAGTTTTTCTCTAACTGTACGCCAACTGTAATGTATACCCT